>PDWI01000333.1_pt1 | contig 76849 bp, 67 predicted proteins | sample 1430891 | NCBI WGS metagenome assembly PDWI01 (sample SAMN01162508, study PRJNA174530) | Oral metagenome, whole genome shotgun sequencing project. | biome: Marine environment; feature: Marine mammal; material: Swab sample of the gingival sulcus; isolation source: swab sample of gingival sulcus... | reverse complement strand
GATATGCACTCTGTGTTTCCCGCTCCAGAAAAGTAATAGATGCATATTTTCATGTATATTCTCTATTCAAAAACATAACGCAAGAGTTCACCGGCGCCGCCCTGTGGGCGGCGTCCAGTGAAACGACTTTTTATATTAAGCCAATTGAACTTAACTAAGAACCTTTATCTTTTTTATGTTGTAGTTGCATTTTTGCTTTATTTTTCTGATGATTTTCAAACATCATTTGTACACATTTAGCGGTAAACGATACAAAAGTACCAATAGCAAGGAAAGAATAAACAATAGTAAATAATTTACTTAAATCACTGGTTGGTATTAAATCACCATAGCCAATTGTAGCCATTGTCATCACAGCAAAATATAAGGAGTCAATGATGCTCCAGTTTTAAAAATGATCTTTGCAAGTCGATAACAGTTAATAAAGAAAGAGAGCATTGTTTATCTCGATGTTAATAGTACAGGAATACCTTCAAGACAGTATTCCTGTACTATGTTGCATTGTATATTTACTTTTTTCTCTTCATCGGAAGGATTTGTTTACCTTGGAAATAAACCGCTGTTGGTTCTAATTCATGAATATCGTATATGTTCATTGCCAATGATGTTAGATGGTAATACTATAAAATCAGCTGATTTACCAACTTCGATTGATCCTGTTTCTGAGGCAATGCCTATTTGTTTGGCATTATGAATGGTATAACCCTTAATCATATCGGCAACGCTGGCACGATCGCTTTTCTGTCCAAAAACCGGGGTATCTTTGCCGATGTATTCAGCCACCTTATCATTGCTACCGACAAAAACGATTTTGTCAATGGCAATGGCTTGAGCATGCGGCTGGTTGGTGTCTTCGGTGTAAATAGCACCGTTTTTAAGTACAGTATCAGCTGGATCAATAGCAGCCAGAGCCGTTTGTGAAATTAAAACCGTAATTATTAAGACTATTGTTGATAATTTTTTCATAATGGTTTCTTTGAAAAAGCTCCAGCGTTAAATTTAGATTTCATTTCTATTAAAAATACATGTTCATCTAAATATTAAATCATTTTCTATCTGTTCAACCCGGGGTTCTTGCAACAACGCTGAGTTCAGGGGCGGCGGAATTTTGCAGCAATGAGCTACAGATTACTCGTGTGTTTGTTGCAGACAAGGGCGTAAAAGAACCACGAGCCTCCCGCCGTCCCGTGAAGCAACTCGCTATACCTTGTTATAATTGTAATTCCATCGTTTTTCTAACGCTGCCTTGGTTAGGTGTTTTATCTTTAGGACATTTGGACTTGCACCATTTTTCTTCTTTTTTTGAAGATACCAACTTACGGATATAATGATTATTGCAACAGGGATTAAACCATTTTTCCAGCCAAGAAAACCAAAGATGATGCCTATAAGAGCAAACAAGATTAAAACTCCTGGTTCAAAAGATGTTTCTGGCCCAAAATGTCTATTAAATTGAAAACCTGCTAAATCTACCTCAAATTTATTTTGATAGTCTTCCATAAAATCATATGCATCATCTCCAGTTATACCAAGGTCATCTTCTATTCGAGTTTCATCAGATAAATTCTCTACTGGTTCGCTCGAGTATGAAGATATAAACTCTTTAACTTTTTTTGAGATATTTTTGCACATGATATGGGGATAGCGACGAGTTCACCGATAAGTAAAACAAGTCCTATGAAATGATTTATTAAGCCCGACTCCCAAATTGTACTTTTTCTTTGGCCTTATCTCTTATTACCACAGTTCCTGCCAGTTTATCGTGCCAACCTTGTTTCCGCTTGTCAATACCGACCCATATTATACCGAGCAACAGAGGAATCATTGAAATATAATACGCAAAATACCGACCTATCAATTGAGCGTTAGAAGCTTTCTCTCCTGTTTTTGCATTTACAATACTTAATTTGAAAACCATTTTTCCTGGTGTAGCTGCTTTATATATCCAGAATAGAATAACCGCAACAGCTGGTAAGATATAATTAAAGACAATATCCCAGAATCCGATAAAAAACGATTCGCTCGTCCAGTAATCTGAGCCATAAATTAGCGTTACGATAGGCAGCGTTACTATTAATATCAGGAACGTATCTATTAATGCAGCCCATGTCCGCACCCAAAATCCTGCGTATTCTAAATTTTCCATTTTTCTCCTGCTCATATCCGGGTTAGCAGTCCGATTTCATCTTGAATCATATACTGATTCGGGCGTTTCCAACTCCGGGGCAGCGTGGGGCCGTTCATTATTGTACCCATAGACAAAGCTGTTCAACTTCTGTTGCTGAGCCCTGAGATTATATGCCGGAGGCCTTGTAGCTTCTCCTTTCAAATCCCGGTGCATCCACCCGTGCCTGCCGTTTTGTTCAGGATGGGCAGGATCTGAATAGACCGGCTCTATGTCTGCTCGAAAAATCAGACAGAAAGCCTGGTCTGTCTTTGAAAAAAAGAACTCCCTCTCCTGGCTGTGGAAGATTTTTTGCTCAACCTTCTCTGCGAGACCTTCAGTGCAGAAAGAACCTCACGCCTTGCCTTCTGACTTCGCAAAAACCTTGTCCATCAAACCGGGCGGGAAAGCCGAATCATTCTCCGAGAATGCGAATATCGTAGGCCTCGGTCCTGTCGCTTTCGGAATTTTTCATAATCGAAAATTCAAAGATCTGGGCCGGATCAGTAAAAAGAGAATCGTTGACCTCTACGGCCTTGGAATAATGGAAGAATACAGACTCAGCGGTTAAGGCTCCCCCGGCTTTGGCAACGTAATAACGCATAAATCCAAAGCCTCTTTCAGGGTTATAGTTTATCGGGACCCCTCTGTAACGCAGCTCACCACCGGCAGAGGTGATGGGCAGAAGGCCAGGGATAAGGTAGCCGGAGAGAAAACTGTCAGCCGTCTCTTTCAGCTCATGGCTGACATTTTTAAAGCCGATAATCTCAACACGGCAGCCCATATTTTGCAGCGCCAGAACCAGACGGATAAAATCACTATCCCCCGTCAGTAAAATGACCCTGTCGAGATTCCTCGCCTGCAAGAGCGCATCGATGGCGAGGTCCATATCGGCGTTGGCCTTTGTGGTCAGGATGCCCTCGTCATCAACAAAATGTTTGACGTATTTTTTGATAACCTTGAAACCGCACTGACGAATCACATCATGGTAACGGTACACCTTCTGCCGGTATTCGAGATCTTCCTTGGTTCGCTCCCGGTCTTCAGCCAGATAGGAGTTTGCCCGGAGCAGCAGTGAGTTGCCTGCAGCCGCGTACTCAGCAAGCACATCGTAACGCATGCCGTAGCCGCCGCACATCCGGATATTCTCGGCGTCAACATAAATGCCCGTTTTCAACATAACAGCTTTCAACCTCCCCGGTAAATGCCGATAAACTTTTTCGACAGGTGCCTCTGTTTTCCCGTGATTATCCAAGGTCTATAGAGTAGTTCCACTCGGGAAAAATATGCTGATACAATATTCTCAACAAGAAAAAATCTTCTGACCTAAAGAGGAAAGACTATTCGTTAACCTCTTCAACAAAGAGATCTCTATCTGTAAATCTCAAAATTTCAATATCGATTAAGGTATCTTCACCATCACGATTTTTGGTATCTTTGACGACAATGGTACCATCATTCTTTTTTATACTATAATCGGAAGAAGCACCAGAGAACTGAACAACATCTTCACCACCTCTGCCAATTAATGCATTGTTGCCTTTGTTTCCGATTAAAACATTGTTTAAATTATTTCCTTCAAGGCTCGAATTTTTATCCCCGGTGAGTCTTACATTTTGAAGGTATTGAGACTTATATGTGTAAGGTTCTGACGGATCGCGATATATTTTAAAGGTCCCATTAAATTCAGGAGATATCCTCTCCATGTAGGTTAAAACAGGACCTAAAAAACCATGTATTATCCGGTAGGCTTGAGGGTCTTGCTCTTTCACATCCTTTCTTGTTTTAGGAATATAAGTACCCCACATTCCCCTATCGTTTTCTGTATAGGCTTCCCATAAGCCATAGTATGAATCAATTCCAGATACGATATACTCCTGTTCCAAACTTCCTTCCTCTTCCAATTCCAGCAGCCACTCTTTTGCTTCCCGCCCCCAAAGACCTTTGACACCCCAGTCAGCTTTATCTTCAGGCAAAACCGATTCCAGACCTTCTTTTATTTTTTCTGAAAGTTCAGGGGCTGCAGCAGGGTGTTGAGTAGTTCCTATTCCAAGGTCATGCAACAGGTGAAAAATTTCCTCATAAGAGGCATCCCTATGATTATAATCATTTTCCTGATACCATGTACTGCCAGCCGTTGGCAGTTCCATCTGATAAAGCGGTTGGCCTATTAAGGCCTCTTCAGGTATATTCCCATCACCATCAGCTCCATTTACCAGCACCAATACAGCACCCCGATCCGCCATGGAATTTGCAATAGCCTTCTTTTTGTAAACGTCAGTGTCTGTCAAATAGAAACGTAATACATTATACGCCTTTAAAAGCTGTTCATCTGTAACGTTATCCGCAGCAATTAATCTTATAGGTTTAGCATTTGGAGCAATATAGTTGATATATTTTGCATAAAATGTACTATACGGCTCTTCAAGTTGAGAGACATCTTTGACAATATCATACGTATCTGTATAAGCGACATAGTTTTTGTTCTTAAAGACCTCCGCCTTATGCACCTTGATTTTTTTTCGTTTACGACACGTTCACTGTGTTTATTCGCATCTTCACTTGCACAAGCGACAAAGGCACTTACAACGAAAAACAGCGTAAAAGAGAGAATAGACGTTTTCATTTTTTCTTGTCTGTTATGTATACAGCGTATAACAATATATACTATGACAAGATTTTAATGTATTGTCATAAAATATGGTCGAAAGTAAAAAACACATTCCATAAAAAGTCTTGTTTTTAATTTTTTTTGGGGATGTATATTTACTCCCATTCGATTGTTGCCGGCGGTTTCGAGGAGATATCATAAACAACCCGATTCACCCCACGCACCTCATTGATTATCCGGGTCGATATCTCACCAAGCAATTCGTATGGAACCCTTGACCAGTCAGCGGTCATCGCATCCCTGGAGTCCACACAGCGAACGGCAATAACATGTTCATAGGTCCTGCCATCTCCCATAACACCGACGGTCTGGATCGGCAGCAACACCGCAAAGGATTGCCAGACCTTTCTGTACCAGCCGGCCTTCTTCATCTCTTCGAGAACAATACTGTCGGCCTCACGCAGGATACGCAGACGCTCAGATGTCACCTCGCCCATAATCCGTATACCCAGACCAGGCCCGGGAAAGGGCTGCCGATAGATGGCCTCTTCGGGCAGGCCAAGCTCGATACCGAGATCGCGGACCTCATCCTTGAACAACTCGCGAACAGGCTCGATAAGATCAAGCTTCATAACCTCTGGAAGGCCACCGACATTATGGTGGGATTTTATCGGTACCTCGCCTCTAAAGCTCACCGATTCAATAACATCCGGATAGAGGGTACCCTGGGCCAGGTATTTGACATCGCCGAGCTTTTCCGCCTCTTTTTCAAAGATCTTGATAAAGCCAAGACCAATACGCTTACGCTTGACCTCCGGATCCTTTACTCCGGCCAGCTCCTGTAAGAAATAGTCCTCAGCGTCAATATCGATGACCTGCAGATCCGTCTCTGACTTGAAAAAATTCAATATGGCCTCGGACTCTCCGCTGCGCATCAGGCCGTTATTCACATAGATACAGGTGAGCTGGTCGCCTATCGCCCGGTGGATTATGGCGGCGACAACCGAGCTGTCTACCCCGCCGGAAAGGGCGCAGATAACCTTGTTTTTGCCAACCTTGGCGGCTATAGCCGCAACATTTTCCTCGATAAAGGAGCGCATGGTCCAGTTGGGGGTACAACCGCAGAGGGCAAAGATAAAATTACCAAGAACCTCGATACCAATGGAGGTATGCGCAACCTCGGGATGGAACTGCACTCCGACAAAGGGTTCTTGCCGGTGCGCCAACGCAGCGCAGGGGGAATTTTCACTCTCCGCGGTGACCACAAAACCATCGGGGAGGCTCTCAACCCTGTCACCGTGGCTCATCCACACCTGGTGCCGTATATCTTCTGTGGCAAGCCCGGCAAAAAGGCCCTCAGCATTGGCAACCCGCAACAACGCCTTGCCAAATTCCCTCTTCTCCGCCTTTTCAACCTTTCCACCCAGCTGCTGTATCATCAGCTGCGCACCATAACAGATACCGAGAACCGGAATACCCAGCTGAAAAATCCCCGGATCGCTGCGGGGTGCGTCTTCGTCATACACAGAACACGGCCCTCCGGAAAGGATAATTCCAGAAGGGTTGAGGGCCCGCAGCTCGTCAATGGAAAGAGAAAAGGGGTGGATCTCGCTGTAGACCTTCTGCTCGCGGACACGCCGGGCGATGAGCTGGGTGGTCTGAGAGCCAAAGTCAAGGATGATAATTCGCTGGCGATGCATTTCCATGATGTTCCCTGTAGCTGCAACTCAAAAAAGGTAAGGAATCCTGATTGATGGTTTGGTAAAAGGTCATCGGTTGAACGCAGACGGGCTCAGGAAAAAACTTCGATATACAGGAATGAGAGCAGGCGTCGTCGATGCAGCAGTGTGGTACAGCAGATCGACGACAGGATACAATGCAGAAGATCGGAGTTTTTTACGAGTCCCTCCTGATTAGTTGGTCCGGTAGTTTGGTGCTTCCTTGGTAATAATAACGTCATGGACATGGGATTCTCTCAGACCGGCAGCTGAGATCCGGACAAAACGGGCCTTTTTCTGCAGCTCGGGGATGGTCGCCGCTCCGACATAGCCCATTCCTGAACGCAGACCGCCAAGCAGCTGAAAGAGTACCGTAGCCATAGGCCCCTGGTAGGGAACCTTCCCTTCGATACCCTCCGGAACCAGCTTTGAAGAGGAGGCCACCTCGGACTGGAAGTATCTGTCCGCCGATCCCTGGGCCTGACTCATTGCCCCGATAGAGCCCATACCGCGATAGGATTTGTAGCTTCTGCCCTGATACAAGAAGGTCTCGCCCGGCGTTTCATCGGTCCCGGCAAGCAGGGAACCAAGCATCACAGAAGAGGCGCCGATTCCAATCGCCTTGCAGACATCACCGGAATGCTTGATACCACCGTCGGCGATGACCGGAATATTATAGGCATTGGCCACCTCAACACAGGCTTTCAGGGCGGTCATCTGCGGGACCCCGACACCGGCAACAATCCTTGTGGTACAGATAGACCCGGGCCCGATCCCCACCTTTACCGCATTGGCACCGGCCTTGATCAGGGCCTCTGCAGCCTCACCGGTGGCAATATTTCCGGCAATAACGGAAAGATTCGGGAAGGCCTTTTTCACCCGGCCGACAGCCTCAATCACCCTTTTGGAATGCCCATGGGCGGAGTCGACGACCACGACATCGACACCGGCGTTAAGCAGCTTCTCGGCCTTTGCCTCAATCTCAGACCCGACTCCGAGCGCCGCACCCACCAGAAGCCGGCCAAAGCGGTCCTTGGCCGAATTCGGATACTTTTTAATCTTTTCAAGATCTTTGATGGTTATCAGGCCCTTGAGAGCGCCATCGTCATCGACCACCAGCAGCTTTTCAATCCTGTGTTCATGCAGAAGCGCCTTGGAGTGCTCAAGACCAATTCCGACATGCGCCGTAACCAGATTTTTTGAGGTCATCACATCGGCAACCCTCAAACCGGCATCCGAGACAAAACGCAGATCCCGATTTGTAACGATACCGACAAGTTTCCCCTCGTCAAGAACGGGCAGACCGGAAATCTTGTAGGCACTCATAATCTCCTGCACCTCGCCCACCGACTGATTGCCGGTCACGGTAATAGGATCAATGATCATGCCGGATTCCGACTTTTTCACCCGTTCGACCATAAGGGCCTGTTCACCAATGCTCATATTCTTGTGTATAATCCCGATACCCCCTTCCCGCGCCATGGCAATCGCGGTACGATACTCGGTTACCGTATCCATGGCAGAGCTGAGCAGCGGTGTTTTCAGATTGATGGTGTCGGTCAGTCGGGTCTCCAGGTTCACCTCGTTTGGCAAGACCTCTGAAGCCGCCGGCAGGAGCAGGAGATCGTCAAAGGTCAGTGCGAGCTCTATAGATTCTGGCAGCATATATTCCCTCCCGGTAAAAGACGACCACAGTAACGTGGCCCTATGGCTATTCGATAGTAAAACAACGGCAAAGACTGTCTCTCTTTTCTTTTTTTATTTTTACGTTATACTCGGGGGCCAACATATTACACGGAAAAGAGAAGAGGAGAGCGACAGATCTGAAACGCCGGCAATGCAACCCACATCAGGCAACAAACCAGAAGAAAGAGGCCATCCATGCTCCTCGACATTAACCCCATAAACCCTCAAAAGCGACTGATTGATCGGGTTGTGGATCTGCTGAAAAACGGCTCCCTTATCTGCTATCCGACAGATACAGGATATGGTATCGGCTGCGATCTTTTCAACGCCAGGGCTGTCAAATCACTTATCCAGCTCAAACACCGGCCAAAACACAAGCCATACTCGTTTATCTGCTCCGGACTTACCGATATCAGCAGGTATGCCCACGTCTCAAACACGGCCTATCGACTGCTCAGGAAAAACCTCCCCGGACCATATACCTTCGTCTTACCGGGCACAAAACTGGTCCCCAAAACCATGGCAAGCAAACAAAAGACGGTAGGGATACGAGTCCCCAGCCACCCGGTCAGCCGTCTGCTTCTGGAGAGGCTGGGCAATCCTATTGTCAACACCAGCGTACAGCTCAAAGAAGATGATGAAACGGTTCTGGCCGACCCCTATGAGATAGACAACTACATCGGGAACAGGGTCGGAATCGTCATCAACGCTGAAGCCATATATCCAGACCCTTCCTCAGTCATCGATCTGACAGGAGACTATCCGAAAATACTGCGCGAGGGGAAAGGCGACCTCAGTCCTTTTCGCTGATCAAGGTCTCTTTAAGAGACTTACTCATCGAAAAATGCACCGTCTTCCGGCTTGGTATCTCCATCACCTTCTTGGTTCTGGGGTTTTTGGTAGAACGCGGCTTCCGGGTTCGTATCGAAAAACTGCCAAAGCCTCTCAGTTCAACCCGTCGACCATCGGCCAAGGCCTTGGCCATTGTGTCCAGCAGGATATCAACCGCAAGAGCCACATCCTGTTTGCGCAGGGACAAATCTGAACTCACACCATCTACGAGATCTCTTTTCAGCATAACCAATCCATAATGAGTGTAAAACGAGAAAGCCTCCAGAGGTTGTCCAGCCGCGAAAGACTGGGCAACCTCTGGAGAATGAACCGAGAGGATACCTACTCCTTATCCCCGTTATCACTGCCCTCGGCAGCCGCCTTCAGCAGATCACCAAAGGTCGAAGGTGCAGCCTCCTGCGCCTCTTTTTCCGCCTTCTTGAACTTCTCGACCGCGACCTCTTCGTCATCGCCCTCAAGGGTTTTCACAGAGAGTCCAATCTTGCGATCTTTCGCAGAAACGTTGATAACGATGGCCTTCAGGGTATCACCAACCTGGTACATACCGACCGGGGTCTTCACCTTGTCCCTGGAAAGTTCAGAGACATGCACCAGACCTTCGATACCCTCTTCGAGTTTTACGAAGACGCCGAAGTCGGTAACATTGGTGATTTCTCCCTCAATCACGGTACCGGAGGGGTAGTTGTTATAGGCAACCTGCCAGGGATCCGGAACCAGCTGCTTGATTCCAAGAGAAAAACGTTCGTTGGCCTTGTCAATCTTCAGGACAACGGCCTGAATGGTCTCACCCTTGGCATATTTTTCAGAAGGATGCTTGATCCGCTCTGTCCAGCTGAGATCAGAGACATGAATCAGACCATCGATGCCCTCTTCAATCCCGATAAAGATACCAAAATCAGTGATGTTCTTGATCTTGCCCTCGATAACCGAACCGACCGGATAGTTGTCGGTGACCAGATCCCAGGGATTTGGCTGCAGCTGCTTCATACCCAGGGAGATTCTCTTTGTCTCTGTCTCGATATTGAGAACCATAACCTCTATCTCGTCTCCAACAGAGACCATCTTGCTCGGGTGGGGCGGTTTTTTCGACCAGGTCATCTCCGAAACATGAATCAGGCCCTCGACACCTTCTTCCAGTTCAACAAAGACACCGTAATCGGTAATCGATACCACCTTGCCTTTTGCGACCTCATTGACCGGATAATGCTCGACAACCGTTTCCCAGGGGTCATCACGCAGCTGTTTTACGCCAAGAGAAACACGGTCATGCTCCCTGTCGTACTTGAGCACCTTGACCTCAAGTTCCTCACCGACCTTGTACAGTTTGGCCGGATGCGAGACACGCCCCCAGGAGAGATCGGTAATATGACAGAGCCCGTCAAGACCGCCCATATCAATGAACAATCCGTAGTCGGTGATATTGGTGATGGCACCTTTAATAATCTGCCCTTCTTCAAGCCTAGAGCGCATCTCTTCGCGCAGCTTATTGCGTTCTTCCTCCAAGATGACGCGCCTGGAGATAACAACGTTACTTCTCTTTTTATTAAACTTGAGAATCTTGAAGTCCATGCTGCTGCCGATAAGTGCATCAAGATCCCTGACCGGACGAAGATCGATCTGGGAATAGGGCAAAAAGGCTGGGACACCGATATCCACAGACATGCCACCCTTGACACGACTCTCGATCTTTCCGGAGATGGTTCCGTCGGCCTCCTGGATTTCGGCAATCTTTTCCCAGACCTTGATGGCAATGGCCTTTTCCCGGGAGAGAAGGAGACCGCCCTCTTCTTTGCGGCGCTCAACGAAGACCTCAAAGACATCTCCGATATTGATCTCTTCACCTTCCTCGAGGCGAAATTCGGAGCGTGCAATATAGCTCTCTGCCTTATCTCCAACATCAACGAGGAAGTAATCATCAACAGCGCCTATGATCGTCCCCATCGCAACATCACCAACGGCAACGACCTTGTTGTTTTCTTCCATCTCAAAGAGCTCGGCAAAGCTCAGCTCTTCCATACCGTCCGGGTTTGAATTGTTTTGTTCTGTCATGAATTAGCTCTTTCCGAGGGTCAACAGACCATTTGTTAAAGGTTCACCCGTGCCCCGCAACAGATACAGAGGCACAGAAGTAATGAAGGGCATACTCCTCACGGAGATGCCCTCAACGATTTCGGTTGCTAAATCTATCAAATTTTATGCGAGAAGACAAGCACTTCTTTTACGACTTGGCGCTTTTTCCACCGACAGAAGCCGATCGAGAAGAATCGGAGCAAAGAGAGCGCTCTCTCCCGAATCTCTCATGAGTTTTTTGGTTTTATATTTAACCGTACGATCTCATTGCAAATATTAAACTCACAAGACCTGCCGTACAGGGATACACAGAAAACGCATATCCTGAACTGAGGATCTGTCTGGTCTTGGCAAAAATCGTGCTTATCCAGACAGGATCACCGCCAGGGAAAACTATTTCCCGGCCATCTCAAGCGCCTCAATAACAGGGCCAAACAGCACTTCGTATTCGGGAATGGCCTTTTTCAGAATGAGTCCGGTATGTTCCATATCCCGTGAATTGACGACCAGATTTGCCGAAAAGGTCAGCGCCTGCAAATCGTACAGGGTCGAGAATTGATCCCCGAACAAGGCGTAAAGGATATAGCGCCGCCGTGCCATACTCAAGCTGCAGATAAACGAGTGGAAGGCTCCAGAAACGAGTCCTCCAGGCTCATATTCGTTGTGAAGGAAGATTCCGGAATAGTTCACAAAACGCATCTTTTCAATTGCTTCTGCGGCCGTAGAAGGCTGTTCGACCATATATCCGAAATCTTCCACCGCCGTGACGACAAGAGACCTCTCCGGAATATCAGGAAAAAGGACCAGAGCCTTTGGCACATCCTCAACAACCTCCTGCCCCTCAAAATTGCCGCTTGTCAGCCAGGCAACATCCGGGGGCTGAGGAGGCTTCACCAGCCTTTCACCATCTTTTGCAGCCTTTACTGCCGATGCAGGCCGATGCGCTTTTCCTGCATCGGTCGATTCCAGTGTACCCGAGTCGAGGGCAAAGGGGCGCTCGCAGACGACACATTTAATCCTGATTTTCTGTCCGGATTCAAGGCGACCCAGGTTTTCTTCAATCTTATCGCTTAACTTCAGCTTCTTTTTGCAGTGTGGGCATTGTACCTGCATAATATTATCCTCATATCTCCTATCGTTGCGACCATCAACAATACATCTTCCAGCCGATCAATCTGCCAAATTAGCGGCCGTAACGCCAGTAATCCTCTTCCTTTTCTTCCATCGACAGATCCGTCAATTCGGTTGTCGCCTCACCCCGCTGGGCCTTGATCCTATCCAACCCCCGTCCCATTTCGGCCCGCTGGCTGCAATAGGTCATCGCGCTTTCCTCGGTAATGCTCCCCTCCTCGTACAATTTCAGCAAGTGCTGATCAAAGGTCCGCATATCCTGAGTCCCACCCTCCTTGATAACGTTATAGAAGGTCTTTTCCTCAGTCTCACCGTTCATTATCAGATCCTTTACCCGCAGATTGGTCTGCAGGATCTCCATAGCAGCCACACGGCCACCACCAACCCGGGGCAGCAGTCGCTGACCGACAATCCAGCGCAGGGTATCGACCAGCCGGTTTCTGACGTGCTGCTGTTCCTCCTGGTCAAACATGCTCAGCATCCTGTTTATGGCCTGTCCTGCATCGATTGTATGCAGGGTGGAGAGGACAAGATGGCCTGTTTCTGCGGCCGTAAGCCCAATCTCCAGGGTTTCCCTGTCACGCATCTCACCGACGAGGATAACCTTCGGGGCCTGACGCAGCGCAGCCCGAAGCCCACTGGCGAAACCGGAAAAATCGCTGCCCAGTTCGCGCTGATTAAAGGTCGCCTGCAACTGTCCGTGAACATATTCTATCGGATCTTCAAGGGTTACAACATGCACGGAACGGGTCTGGTTCACCCGGTTCAGCAGGGCGGCAAGGGAGGTCGTTTTACCGGTACCGGTAGCCCCGGTAAACAGGATAAGGCCATTTCTTTCGGCAGCCATCTTGCCAAAGGCGGGCGGAAAATCCATCTTTTCTATCGACGGCACCTCCGTTTCCAGTTTTCTCAACACGGTGGTAAAATAGCCTTTCTGGGTAAAAATATTTACCCTGAACCGGGCCGTATCCGAAAGGGCATAGGAGAGATCACAGGAGCCTTTTTCGACCAGATCCTTTAACAGACGCTTATTGTTGCCGATCAGATTGAGGGCAAAGACCTCGGTCTGAAACGGGGTAAGCCTCTCAACCGCCGGACTGACCTCCACCGGGACAAGCTCGCCGTCAGACTCCACCTGTAATGATTTACCAACGGTGATATTCAGATCCGAAACATTGCGATGCGACTCGAGCATCGCCGCAATCCAGTAATCTATTTCTGTCTTTTTCATACAACTCCCCTGAAAAATTATACAAGACCATCTTCTTCCATAGTATAGTGTTCTCTAATCTAACATTTTTTTGAGGAAGAAATCAAATCTTCCTCACATCTCTTTTTTAAATTCATTCTGGAGAGGCCATGGCGATCGAATTACGCAGTGCAACCACCACAAGAGGACGCAAAATGGCAGGGGCAAGAAGCCTTTGGCGGGCAAACGGTGCCCGGGAAAAACATTTTGGCAAACCGATTATCGCCATTGTCAACTCATTTACCCAGTTTGTTCCCGGACATGTTCATCTCCATGAAATCGGGCAGCAGGTCAAGACAATCATCGAAGAGAGAGGCTGTTTTGCAGCAGAGTTTAACACTATCGCCATAGATGATGGTATCGCGATGGGCCATTCCGGAATGCTCTATTCGCTGCCATCACGTGAGTTGATAGCAGACTCTGTCGAATATATGTGCAACGCCCACACGGTGGATGCGATGATCTGTATCAGCAACTGTGACAAGATCACTCCGGGGATGCTTATGGCCGCGATGCGGCTCAATATTCCGGCCATCTTTGTCTCGGGAGGCCCGATGGAGGCCGGGGTTGACGGCGACGACCGCTATGATCTGGTTGACGCGATGGTCATGGCGGCAGACAAGGGTGTCGGGGATCCCAAAATCGCCAGGGTCGAAAACCGTGCCTGCCCGACCTGCGGTTCCTGCTCGGGCATGTTCACCGCAAACTCGATGAACTGCCTCAACGAGGCCCTCGGCCTGGCCTTGCCCGGCAACGGCACCATCGTCGCCACCCACGCCAACCGGAAACATCTCTTTACCAGGGCGGCAGGCCGCATCGTTGAGCTGGCCTTTGCCTACTACAGAGACGAAGACGACTCGGTGCTGCCCCGCTCAATCGCCTCAAAAGCGGCCTTTCTGAACGCAATGACCCTTGACATCGCCATGGGTGGCTCGACCAACACGGTTCTCCATCTGCTGGCCATTGCCAGAGAGGCAGGGGTTGATTTTACGATGTCAGATATCGACGCCCTCTCGCGCAGGGTACCCAATCTCTGCAAGGTCTCTCCCAATTCCCACTATCACATAGAGGATGTCAACCGGGCGGGGGGAATCATCGGTATTCTCGGCGAACTCAATCGCGCCGGACTTCTCGACACCAGCGTCGGCCGGGTGGATGCGACAAACCTGGCCGAGACCTTGGCACACTACGACCTGAAAGAACCAACCTGCAGCGCCGAGGCAAAGGAACTCTACCTCAGCGCTCCGGCCCACTGCGGCAGGAATCTGCTCTTGGGGTCACAGAGCACAAGCTATACAGACTTCGACCTCGACCGGCAGAAAGGCTGTATCAGAAACGTTGAGCACTGTTACGACCGTGAGGGGGGGCTGGCGGTTCTTTTTGGCAATATCGCCGAAAACGGCTGTATCGTCAAAACCGCAGGTGTCGACCCGTCCATTTTCACCTTTACCGGCCGCGCAAGGGTCTTTTCCTCGCAAGAGGCGGCCTGTGAGGCGATTCTTGGCGGTGAGATCAAGGCCGGAGATGTTATCATCATCCGCTATGAAGGCCCGAAAGGCGGGCCCGGGATGCAGGAGATGCTCTATCCGACCTCCTATCTCAAATCGATGCATCTCGGCAAGGAATGCGCCCTTGTCACGGACGGAAGATTTTCGGGCGGCACCTCCGGCCTCTCCATAGGACATGTCTCCCCGGAAGCTGCAGCAGGAGGCGCCATTGCCCTGGTACGAGATGGGGATACGATCAGCATAGATATTCCGGCAAGACACATCTCCGTCGAGATCGAGGCCGAAGAGCTTGAGCTGCGCAGACAGCAGGAAGAGGCAAAAGGCCTCGATGCCTACAGTCCAACAGACCGAAAACGCTATGTCAGCAGGGCCTTGAGGGCGTATGCCATGCTTGCGGCATCGGCAGATAAGGGTGCGGTCAGGGTCCTGCCAGAAGGCGAACAGAAAAGATAACGGGAGATCCTTCGCAGCCGCCCGAGCTTGACAGGGCCCGTCCCCTCAGATACTGTTATCTGGTTTGCTGTCATAGCTCAACTGCTGCCGAGTATATCTTTTGCTCCGAGAAGCCGGCAGTGGATAAATGTGTCCAGAAGGCAATGTTTTGCCACTTCGATCGAAACGACCGGCCCTCTATCATCACAAAGACCTGTTCCACCACCATCCTGACAGGGAAAAGCGAATTTCATGGATATTGCCATCATTCAACAGAGTATCTGCACCGGAGACAAGGCGGCAAACTACGAAAACACCCGGCGTTTTGTCGAGCAGGCTGTCTCAGGCCCAGAAAAACCAGATATCATCGTACTTCCTGAGCTCTGGTCAACCGGCTATGCCCTCGCCGAGCTGGAAACACTCGCCAGTGATGAGGGTCTGGAAGAGGCAGCGTTTTTGGGCCGGCTGGCCCGAAAATATAAAGTGTGGTTTGCCGGAGGTTCCGTCGCTGCCAGGACAGCAAACGGCACGACCAACCGCGCCCAGATCATTAACCGGGAAGGGGATCTCGAAGCCTTCTACGATAAGGTCCATCTTGTGCCGATGCTTGGTGAGCATGCCTGCCTTACCGCCGGCAACCGTTTTTGCGTCCACCCAATCGAAGGCACCACCTTTGGTTTTGCCATCTGCTACGATATCCGTTTCTGCGAATTCATCGGCCAGCTTGCCCTACAGGGGGCAGAAGCGCTGATTATTACAGCCCAGTGGCCCCTGGTACGCCTCAGCCACTGGCAGGCATTGCTCAAGGCCAGGGCCATAGAAAACCAGTGCTTTCTTCTGGCCGCAAACAATGTCGCCTTTGGAGATACTCCCTTTGCCGGCCATTCCCAGGCGCTGGCCCCTGACGGCAGACTGCTTGGGCAGCTTGCCTTTGAAGAAGGGGTGCTGCAGATACAAATAGACCGCAATGAGGTAGGACAAATCCGCCAGGCGGTTCCAGTCTTCGCTGACCGGAGGGCAGACCTGCACTAAGCTCACCGTTGGCCCCAACAGCCTGTAGCTGCGGCAGAAGATATACATCAGCCCGGATATTTCATCAGTTCAGGCGGTGTCAGGTTCGAAGTTTTTTGCATTACGTAAACTCTATTTACTGCAAAAATACGCAAAGAAGATGGCGCCGTATGGACTGACCTTTGGTAAACACTTTGAATATTGTAAAACTGTAATTTTCTCCGTGTCGTATATTGAAATATCAGCAATTTTAAAAATTTGACACAATATTCATGAAATATCCGGATTAGCCATGCATGAGGCTGATAACGACAAAGGGCAATTCACTTGAAAATCCCTTTTGTTTGCGCGGAGACACCAGAAGGGTTGACTTTTTATACCATAGTCGCTTTCATAGAGCTATGGACTCTGTCAATTGATTAAGCGATGTTTGCGGATAAGAACTTAATGTGGGTACCAGCTATGCATCTACCAGAACGATTCAGTAACGTTAAACCATTGCTCTCAAGCCCAAGGCAACCGGCATTCGTACACAACAGTCTCCGATCGGCGTTGTCGTTCAGGGCTCTTTGCTGTATCTGCCTGCTCGTGCTTTGTTCGTTTACTATCGCCTCCGCCAGGACCTACACGATATCGATGCTTCCCAGGTATTCGATCGAGGAAATCAACAAAAGGATTACCGCCCTGGCAGACTATTTCAGCAAAACCACAAAACTGGACATCGTACCCATTCTGACGACCTCTTTCGGGAATTACCAGAAACAACTGGCGGCCGGAGCCATCGATATCGGATTTGAGAATCCCTACACCTACGTACTGGCCTCAAAGGTGCATGAAGTCATCGCCATGGTTGAAAAGGGCCTAGACGGCGACCGCTTTCGTGGAATTGTTGTGACTTCTGCAGACAGTGAGATAAAAACGCTCGAAGACCTCAAAGGCAAGAAGATCAGCATTGTCGGGTATAACAGTGCCGGGGGCTACCTCTCCCAACGTCTGTCACTGCTGGAGCTGGGCATTGATACAGAAAAGGACTGTATGCTTTCCGTGGCTGCAGAGAATAAGCAGGAAAATGTACTTTTTGCAGTCTTTTTCGGGGATGCCGATGCCGGTTTCGTCAGAGAATCGGCTCTTGCCCAGGTAAAGGATATGGTACCAGAAGATGCAGTGCGGGTCCTGCGTGGTACCGCCTGGCTTCCCAACTGGGCCCTTTCGGTGAACCGCAATATGCCACAGCAGGACAAACAAAAGATTATCGAGGCGGTTCAACAGTTGTCCAGCAAGGATCCTCTGTTAAAGACCCTGAAGATAACCAACCTGCGACTGGCAGAGGATAGTGAGTATAATCCCGTCCGCAAGGTGGCCGGACTGGAGCTGGTGAAAAAAAAGACAAAAAAATAACGTTTCTCTGGGCACCCACAGACCTCAAGGGCATCAATTCCACAAGCGTCTCAGCTGTAACCAGGTTAACGGCCCTCATTTGGCCAGAATGGTTAATGGTGGCCCCTCGTTGAGAACAGATAAACCTTATCTGCCAGCGTAAAAGGGGCTACGCCCGCCGGTCAGGATCTCAGCTCCCGAGGACGTTACCAGAAGGGTATGTTCAAACTGGGCGCTTCTTGCCAGATCCCGGGTTACGGCTGTCCACGTATCACTCCAGAACAGACAATCGGGGCCGCCGGCATTAATCATCGGTTCGATGGTAAAGGTCATTCCCTCCTCGATAACCTCCTTGTTGCGCGGCTCATAAAAATGCGCAACATAGGGGTACATATGGAAATACTCACCAATACCATGCCCGGTAAATTCACGGACAACACTGTACCCAAAGCCGCTGGCATACTCCTCAATAACCTTACCGATACGGTTAAAAGGCACCCCGGGTTGAACAACATCAATGCCCTTCAACAGACAATTCCAGGTAACCTCGACCAGTTGTTTTGAAGCCGCATCGACCTCTCCGACAAATACGGTCTCCGAACAATCACCATGGACTCCATCGATATAGACAGTTATGTCGCAGTTGATGATATCGCCGTCTTGCAGTCTACGACTGTCCGGTATTCCATGCACAACCACCTCGTTTACCGAGGTGCAGATCGACTTCGGGAAGCCCATATAGTTAAGCGGACTGGGATAGGCCCCAAGGGCAATGGTTTTGGCATGGGCGATCCTGTCCAGTTCATCGGTCGTTATCCCGGGTTCAACGGCCTGGAGGACACAGTCAAGAACCTCCCGCGCCACCGCACCGGCATATCGCATCCTGGAGATCGTCTGGGTATCTGTTTTCCGGCAGGAGAGTTTCCGGGCTGTCGGCTTGCCGCTGTCGGCATATTCCGGTCTGCCTATTTCCGGAGGCACAAGGCGCGGAGGGCTGATACTGCCGGGTAAGACGCTGGGCCTTTTCTTTTTGCCTCTCTGCTGCGGTGCCAGGGTTTCACCAAGGCTATCAGAGCGCAGATGACATTTCTTGTATTTCTTTCCGCTCCCGCACCAGCAGGGCTCATTTCTACCAATCACACCCATAATCTCCAACCAACCTCTCTCTACTCTTCAAACGCTCTTTCCCGTTCTGCAATACAAACGGCTCTGTATCCTCAACTTCGCCGCAGGCTATTATACAGGTTTTGCCCGCTTATTCCACCCCAGAAGTGAACAAGAAGAATCCCAAGATCGTGCCGAAACGGTGTATAGAGACGGGAGGGCTTTTTCAGGGTTTCCTTCTCCGGCCGAACGTTGTACTCTTGGAAAGAGAAAAAAGACCAGAAAAAATCAGATTGTTGCCTCTCAGTAGAGCTTCCCACAACAGACAAAAACAACAATGCCTCTCCTCAAACGAGCCGATCTCAGTGCCGAAACAGAGAAAACAACAATAGCCAACGCCCAGTTTTTTCTTTTTTTTGGCGACCGTTATCTCTGCCGATCCTCGGCTGACTGGCTCGAGGAGCATCTCCTTGCCGAGGCAACGGGTGCCGTGCACACAATAGACGGAGAGCTGGAAGACCCGGGACAGACCCTGGCGCGGGCCCTCAGTTACAGTCTGCTGCCAGGTCGACAGATATACAGGGTCAATGACAGCAGGATTTTCCAGAGCAGAGAGACTCTCGAAAAAGTCTGGAACAGGGTGGTCCAGAGCCATAAAAACGGCAAACACGAGGCCGCTGGTCGCCACCTGCAGGCAATGCTCAGCGCCGCCGATCTGCAGTTGGATGGGCCGCTGGGCCAACTTCCTGCCAGTGCGTGGAAGAAGGCCCTTGGCTTTGATAAACCGTCAGATGATCTTTCCTGGGCCGATACACTGCTTGAGAAGCCCTCCCCGAGTAGAACGAACTCGGGCAATAAACAGCATCTCGACCAGTACCTGGCAGCGCTCGAACAGGGATTGCCCAAGGAGAATATTCTGCTCCTGATAACCGAGAACGTTGACAAAAGACAACGGCTCTTTGCACAGATGAAAAAATATGGCCTGATTGTCGACTGCTCGGTTACCAGCGGCCTCAGTCGCGTGGCCCAGGACGAGCAAAAAGCGGTCCTCAGAGAGATCATACAAGAGACGGCAGGCAGGTTTCAAAAGACAATCTCCCCGCAGGCCGCCGGTGTCTTTCTTGACAGACTTGGCTTTCAGCCCTCTGCAGTCAGCCTGGAGACAGAAAAGCTGGTACACTACGTTGGAGAACGAACCACGATAACGGTCGAAGATATTGGTGCTATGGTCGGCCAAAACCGCGAAGACGCCCTCTTTGCGTTGAGCGACGCATTTTCAAAACGACAGTTAGGCTCTGTTCTGATTTTGACCGCCCGTCTTCTCGACCAGGGTATCCACGATCTGGCGATCCTCGCGGCCATGCGCAACTATATCCGCAGGCTTCTCATCTGCCGATCACTGCAACAGCGTACCACGCCTCGCTGGCACAGGGGTATCAGCTCAAGAGAGTTCCAGAACAGCTATCTCCCTGCGTTAAAAAGCACCGGCGAGTGGAAGGACATCCTCTCCGGACACCCCTACGCCGTCTATATGAACTTTACCAGGGCGGCCGAGCAGGACTGCTCGACCCTCAAGAAATGGCTGTCTATGCTCCTTGCCGCAGAGTACAAACTGAAAGGAGCCGGACTGCCACGTCGGCTTGTCCTCGAGGAACTCTTTGTCGCCATGCTCAAGAATCGCCCAAGCCACCCCTACTCACCAGCATAACTGGCGCAGATAGCCCGGATATTTCATGAACATTGTGTCAAATTTTTAAAAATTGCTGATATTCCAATATACTACAAAGAGAGCATTACAGTGTTACAATATCCAAAGTGTTCACCAACGGTCAGTCCATGCGGCACCATCTTCTTTGCGTATTCTTGCAGTAAATAGAGTTTACTCTTACCTAATGCAAAAAACTTCGAACCTGACACCGCCTGAACCGATGAAATAGCCGGGATAGCCGGCAGTCACAACAGAAAGCAAAATGGATCGAAGTTTTCCAAGCGACATCTGCCTCCGGGTCGTCAAGTCTTGGAGTATTTCAACAAAAACTGTTGCTGCGAAAGGACTCTCTGTTTTATACTGGCAGCAGTGATGTGCTTGAAATTCTCTTTTGAGGCTGAAGATCCGATTCTTTTTTTCCTGTTTATCCTACTGGTTAGAGATGGCAATGGCCGACACAAACAATAAACAGCAAGGGCTCGTCGTTACCGAACGTGACCTGGAGATAGAGGAACCAAGGCTCTACAAGGTTCTGCTGCACAACGACGACTATACCACGATGGAATTTGTTATCTCCATTCTGCAAACGGTGTTCCACAAGTCCGCCGATGACGCAGCCAAAATAATGCTTAACGTCCATAATGAAGGTATAGGGATCGCCGGAATATATACCAAAGAGATCAGCGAGACAAAGATTTCCGAGGTCCACCGGCTGGCCAAAAAGAACGAGTTCCCGCTGCGCTGCTCTATGGAGAGCGTGTAGCGGGCCAACGACAGGGACGCTCTTAGCTCTCTCTGGGAATCCGGCAGTCGACAGAACCAATGCAAGCGCTCCTTACTCGTAAAAAAACAACGCGAAAACCCAAAAGCCCAGTATTATCAAGGGCAAAGAGATACCAATGCTCAGCAGACCACTTGAAAAGTCATTGATTTTGGCGATACAGGAAGCCAAAAGCCAAAGACACGAATACGTCACCGTGGAGCATATGCTCTACGGACTTCTCCACGACGAACTGGCCGCCTTTATCATCGAAGAGTGCGGAGGCTCTATCAAAACCCTGAAGGAGCAGCTGGAAAATTTTCTTTCACTCTCCATTCCGAAGCTGTCAGAAGATGCATTTGCAGACCCGGCACAGACCATTGCCTTCAGCCGTGTTCTGCAACGTGCGGTCGCCCATGTACAGAGCTGTGGCAAACAGCAGGTGGACAGCGGCGATGTCCTGGTGTCAATATTTGCCGAAGATGAGTCCCACGCCGTCTACTTCCTCACCGCAACGGGACTGGGAAGGGTCGCGGTCATCAACTTTATTTCCCATGAATTACCAGCGGAACGTCTGCAGAAAGAGCCAGGCGCAAGGCCGCAGAAAACGTCTGGAGGCCACTCCCGAAAAGAGGGCTCCGAGGACAAGGCCCTGGAAGATTTTACCATCAATCTGACCAGAGAGGCCTCTCTGGGCAAACTGGATCCCCTCATCGGTCGCAGTGCCGAGCTGGAGAGACTGATGCAGGTTCTCTGCCGCCGCAAAAAGAACAATCCCCTGCTCGTTGGCGAACCGGGTGTTGGCAAGACCGCCATGGCCGAGGGGCTGGCCCTGCGCATCCATGAAGACAAACAGGCAAGAAAAGACGGCAAAAGGCCTCTGGTTCCCGACCTGATCAAAGACATGGACGTCCATCTTCTCGATATGGGTACCCTGGTGGCCGGCACAAAATATCGCGGTGATTTTGAAAAGCGGCTCAAGGCTGTCATGGCTGCCATAGAAAAAAAGAAAAACGCGATCCTTTTTATCGATGAGATGCACACCGTTGTCGGCGCCGGATCGACCAGCGGCAGTTCGATGGATGCGTCCAACCTTTTGAAGCCGGCGCTTCAGGCCGGCGTTCTGCGTTGCGTTGGTTCGACCACCTACAGTGAATACAAGAACCAGATAGAAAAGGATCGGGCCCTGTCAAGAAGATTTCAGAAAATAGATATCGAAGAGCCATCCGTCAACGAGACAAGGCAGATTCTCAAAGGCCTGCAGCCCAAATATGAGAGCCATCACAGGGTGCGCTATTCGCAAAACGCGATCAAGGCCATCGCCGAACTTTCCAACCGCTATATCAACGAAAAATTTCTGCCCGACAAGGCCATTGATGTGATGGACGAGGTGGGCTCTCTGTTCCGACTTGAGGGGCGTCAGGGGGCAATGGTAAAGGTTGGAGACGTTGAAAAGATCGTCTCAAAAATGGCCAGAGTTCCTGCGAAGACGAGTAAGAACGCAGAGATCAGCCAGCTTAAGGATCTGGAAGACAACCTGAGGGGGGTTGTTTTCGGTCAAGATAAGGCCATCTCGGCCCTGGCCACCGCGGTAAGACGCTCACGGGCCGGGCTCGGCAACCCGGATTCTCCAACCGGGAGTTTTATCTTTGCCGGGCCAACCGGGGTCGGGAAAACCGAGGTCGCCAGGCAGCTTGCCGCCATCCTCAACACACATTTTGAGCGATTTGACATGAGCGAGTATATGGAAAAGCACGCGGTTGCCCGCCTTATCGGTGCTCCCCCGGGGTATGTCGGTTTTGACCAGGGCGGTCTGCTCACCGAAGCCATACGCAGACATCCCTACTGCGTTCTGCTGCTCGATGAGATTGAAAAGGCCCATCCCGATATCTTCTCGGTCCTGCTGCAGGTGATGGACCATTCAACCCTGACCGACAACTCCGGCAGAAAGGCCGACTTCCATAACGTCATCCTTATTATGACCAGCAACGCCGGGGCCAGGGAAATGGCAAAAAAAGACATTGGCTTTGTAACCGATGGCAAAGGCAAAGATACGGTGGCGATCAACAAGCTGTTCTCACCCGAATTCAGAAACCGTCTTGATGCCATTGTCTCCTTTTCCAGACTTGACCAGAAGGCCACAGAAAAGGTTGTCGATAAGCTTATCAAAGAGCTTGAGGCACAGCTCGCAGAAAAACGGGTTTCAATCAAACTCAGCCCCGCAGCCAGAAAATATCTGGCTCAAAAAGGGTATAGCCCTGATTACGGGGCCAGGCCCCTGCGCAGACTGATTATGAAAGAGATTGGAGACACCCTGACGGAAGAGATCCTCTTTGGTGCGCTGACCAAGGGTGGAGAGGCCAGGGTGGACAGGAAAAAAGACAAACTTGTTTTTCGCTATGCGAAATAACAAACATGGTATTGGCGAGTATCGCCGCGCCCAGCCAACCAGAGCCATTACAGGGTGAAACAGATCTCTAGACAGAGCCCTCCCGGAACCGGAAAAAGGAGAGAAAACGATCATGGATGATTGTATTTTCTGTAAAATTATCGCAGGAGAAATTCCTGCAGAAACGCTCTATGAAGACGAACAGGTGCTGGCTTTTTCGGACATTGCCCCGCAGGCCCCGGTCCATTTTCTGGTTATCCCCAAAAAACATATCGAAGGACCGGCAGCGATCACCGAAGATGACGACAGACTTCTCGGAAAGATGATGCGTGTTGCCAGAGACATCGCCCGGGCAAAAGGCATCGGCGATGGCTACAGGAGCCTTCTCAACAACGGAGAAAAGGCCGGACAGGTCGTCTTTCACCTGCATATGCATATCCTCGGCGGCAAGGAGAAGCCCTGGCCCATCTAGCCCGATTTTTTTATGGATTGAGCAGGATCTCTTCCTTTATCAGACCGTAATGAAGCAGCAATTCCTCGCCTTTCTCACAAGCACCGCAGAGGTTTTTTCACTACCAATAAGCGGGCAGACTCTTTTTATCCTCTTTCTGCTGCTCTTTTGCCTGTTCGGTATCCTCTCCTGTGCGTTCGCCCTGCAGCTTCGAAAGAAAAAAGCTGAGCTCAGCTGCAAGCAACAGAGCATCGAGGCTCTGAAGAACCAGTGCAACGAGTACGATGTTCGCGAAGCACGGCTCACGACCCTTCTCAGTAACGAGCGCCAACACGCCGCCGAGAAACTGCGCCTGCTGGAAGATGCCAAACAGGAGCTGTCACTGCAGTTTGAAAACCTTGCCGGCCGGATACTCGATAAAAAGAGCGCAAGCTTTACCGAGGCCGGCAAAAAGACGCTTGAGACGGTACTGCAGCCCTTCAATCTGGAGCTCGACATACTGCGCAAACAGATAGAGACCATCTACCACAACGACACCAGGGAGCGGCTCAGCCTCAAATATGAGATAACCAGTCTGCGTGAGCTGAACCGGCAAATCAATCAGGAGGCGATCAACCTGACCAAGGCCCTGAAAAGTGATACCAGGGCTCAGGGAAGCTGGGGTGAACTGGTTCTCGACAGGGTGCTGCAGGCCTCGGGTCTGCGCGACGGCCAGGAATATCACAGGCAGGAAGTCTTCCGAACCGATGGTAACCGGCTGCAACGGCCGGATGTCGTCGTCCATCTTCCGGAAGACAGGCATATTATTATCGACTCAAAGGTCTCTCTGCTGCACTGGGAACGTTGCGTCAACGCGGCATCAGAAACAGAGAGAAAAAGCCATCTCAAAGAGCAGATAAGGGCTATCTACCGCCATCTTGAAGATCTCTCAGCCAAGGATTACTCGGCACTTCCCCAGATTCACTGTCTTGACTTCGTGCTTATGTTCATGCCCATTGAGGCCGCGTTTTCGGCCGTCTTTCAAATCGATGAAGGGCTGATGGAGACCGCCCTGAAAAAAAATATCATTATCGTCACTCCAACGACCCTGCTCGCCAGCCTGCGTACCGTTGACAATCTCTGGAAGATGCAGCATCAGTCGCAAAATGCCCTCGAGATCGCAAGACGGGCCGGGCTGCTGTATGATAAGTTTCGGGGGTTTGTCGAGGAGATCGAGAAAATCGGACGCCAGATCGACAACTGCAGAAACAGCTATGACAACGCCCTGATGCGACTTACCCGGGGAAGAGGCAATCTGATCTCCCAGGTCGAACAGCTCAAGGAGCTGGGAGTCCAGGTGAAAAAGGACCTGCCTCAACGAATACTGAATGCCTCGGATCTCGCGGCAAAAGACCGGGAACAGGGATGAAACAATACCCGCCATTGCCAATTTTCATAATTCGTGATAGTTTGCGCCGATCCTTTGTCTTGCTCTCTTCGGCGTATTTGCGCCTGATCCAAGAACCTGCAAGAGTAACAAAATTGACTTTTCAGGAAGACCGTCTATCCTGACCGAGTCTTCGCAGGGTACAAAGAGAGGAGAGGGAGAACTCCGGAATGTGGCCGAACAAACGGTAGCACAACGTATCTGCGCTGTTTCCGGACAAAAACAACTTTTTTTGAGATGTTCAAGCACAAAACATCTCTAATTGGACAAAGAACGACAATCGAAAAACAGTAACGAACACGTCGAGAAAACATCAACAGGGCCTTCACGCATGCGGCCGGAGGTAGAGATGCTGCTTCACCAACAGTTTATTGATATCACAAAAAAATTCGGCAAAAAATCGGCGATCCACGATTTTTCAACAAACAGGGAGTTGTCGTACCAGAAGACGCTTATCGCCGCCCTGATTCTGACAAAAAAATTCAGGAAGATGGAAAAGGGCTTCGTGGGCCTGATGCTCCCCACATCGGCGGCCTGTATGCTCGCAAAGGCAGCCCTTTTGATGAGCGGCAGGGTCCCGGTCATGATCAATTATTCGACCGGCGCTGAGAACAACGTCGTCTATGCCCAGCAGAAATGTAACTTCAAGACCGTTATCACCTCAAAGACCCTGCTGGAAAAGGTACAATGTCCAGAAATTGACGGGATGGTCTTTATTGAAGATATCATGGACTCGCTCTCGAAGATAGACAAGCTCGTTGCGGCGATCACCGCAGCCCTGCCAGGATGTATAATCAAACAGCTTGTCCACGGTGGTAATGAGACAGATACCGCAGTCATCCTCTTTACCAGCGGCAGCGAAAAAGATCCCAAGGCCGTTCAGCTTACCCATAGAAATATTCTCTCCAATATCATATCCGTTACCACAATCTTTGGTTTTAAAGACGATGACATCTTTATGTGTACCCTGCCCTTTTTTCACGTCTTCGGACTGACGGTGAACCTCTGGTTGCCGATATACCACGGGATGTCGATGCTTACCTACGCGAATCCGCTCGATTTCAAAAAGATCTGTTCGATTGTCCGCGAACAACGGGCCACCTTTCTCGTCGGCACACCAGCCTTTTTTTGGGGGTATCTGCGCAAGTCCCAACCCGGAGATTTCAAGAGCCTGCGCATCGCCCTCACCGGTGCCGATAAATGTCCTGATTCCCTGCGCAGTGCCTTCAAGGAGAAACACGACATCATTGTTTACGAGGGTTACGGAGCAACCGAGTGTTCACCGGTTATTTCCACCAACACTCCGACCTACAACCGCCCGGGCAGTGTCGGAAAACCGATACCCGGGCTGCAGGTGCGTATCGAACATTACGAAACCGGCAAAGAGTGCGCCCTTGGTGAGGACGGACGTATCCTGATCAAAGGAGACTCGGTGATGAAGGGCTATTTCAACGACTTCGAACAAACCTCGCTGCATATTCGTAACGGCTGGTACGATACCGGGGATATGGGCAACATTGACGCCGACGGCTACCTCTGGCATGTCGGGCGCCTGAAGAGATTTGTCAAGATAGGCGGCGAGATGGTATCCCTGGTCAAGATAGAAGACGTGCTGGAGAAGCTGCTACCCGAAGAGAGCCATTGCTGTGTCGTTGAGGTGCCGGACGCGATCAAGGGGGCCCGTATTATAGCCGTTGTTACCACGGAACTCGACGAAAAGAAGATCCTCAAACAGATGGCAAAGCATCTGCCGCCTATTGCCCTGCCCAAGACCTTTCTCGTTTGGGAAAGCCTGCCCAAGGTGGGAAGCGGCAAGATCGATTTTCGAACGATTTCTGAACGGACCAGAGAGCAGCTGACACAGAAGAAGGCCACAAAAAAACAGGTTAAACAGCTGAATTAGCCCTCATTTTTCAACGATTCAAATTTTCCGCATTACAAGACGGCCACAGCGAAAAGATATCGGGAATCCTGGATATCTCAGGGCATACGAGACCAGTCAGGAGAAGGTGATGGAAAAAATCAGTCATTTCACAGGTGGCCATTGGACAAGGACATTTTTCCGCAGCCCTCTCTGGGACATCGTACAATTTACAGCACTGCTCTGTCTGTTGATCTGGCTGGCAAGGGAAAGCGCCGACAATATCGGCTACAACTGGAAGTGGTACCGTATTCCCCACTATCTTTTCGTCGAAACCGCCTCCGGATACCAGCCCGGCCCGCTCCTTACGGGTCTCTGGATAACGCTGAAGATCTCTGGCATAAGCCTGGTTCTTGCCCTGTTTTTTGGGCTCGTTACCGCCCTGTTCAGACTCTCCGGCTCCTTTGCCGCCCGGATTCTTGCTGTTGTATACCTCGAGGTGAGCCGGAATACACCGCTTCTTATCCAACTGTTTTTTATCTACTTTGTGCTCGGGCCAACCCTTGGTCTGGAAAGATTTACTTCGGCGGTACTGGCCCTCTCTCTGTTTGAAGGCGCCTACGCCTCGGAGATATTCCGCTCCGGAATAGAATCTGTCGGGCGGGGACAGTGGGAGGCCGGAGCGAGCCTGGGTCTGAAACGATGGCAGATCTACCGACATATCATTCTCCCCCAGGCCATTCGTACAAGCCTGCCGCCGCTGACCAGCCAGGCGATCTCGCTGATAAAGGATTCCGCCCTGGTCAGCACAATCGCCATATATGATCTTACCATGCAGGCTCAGGCGCTTATTGCCGAATCCTACCTGACCTTTGAAATCTGGTTTACAGTTGCTATAATCTATCTTTTTATTACCGTATCTCTCTCTGTTCTCGTTGGCTTTATGGAAAAAAAACTTACAGTATCCAAGAGCTTGCACCTACAAACAACATAGGAGCTTTATATGCAAAAAAATCATTTTTTCAAACAGTTACTGATCCTGTCTGTGATCTTTGGCCTGGCTATGGCCAGCACAATCCAGGCCGCCTCTCTGCAAACCGAACTCAGCCGCTCAAGCACCATAGAGGCCGTCAAAAAACGCGGTGTACTCAAGGTCGGGATGGATATCTTCCAACCATGGGCGATGAAAGACAAAACCGGCAAACTCATCGGCTTTGAGATTGATGTTGCCCGCAGGCTTGCCGCCGATATGGGGGTCGAGGTAGAGTTTGTTCCCACCGCCTGGTCCGGCATCATACCGGCCCTGCTTTCCGGCAAATTCGACGTTATTATTGGTGGTATGGGAATTACCGCCAAACGGGCCCTGCAGGTAAATTTTACGATACCCTACGATTATTCCGGTATGAGTATCGTTGCCCATAAAGAAAAGGCAAAGGGTTTTACCGGCCTTGAGGCCTTCGACAAAGAGGGTGTGGAGATAGCGGTAAAGACAGGAACCACAGCGGCAGCGGCGGCCAAGAAATTCTTTCCCAAGGCAACGCTGCGAATGTTTGAAACAGAGCCCCAGGCCTATCAGGAACTGCGCAACGGCAAGGTGCATGCCCTGGTTGGCAGCGCACCGCTTCCGGCCTATGAGGCATTGAATTACAAAGAGACGCTCTTTCTGCCGGTTACCGAGACCTTCACCCGTGAACCCATCGGCTTTGCCCTGCGCAAAGGCGACCCGGACAGCCTCGCCTTCTTTAACAGCTGGATCACCACCGTCGATCATGAAGGCTGGCTGAAGGAACGCCATAACTACTGGTTTGGCAGCAAGGATTGGAAAGACCAGATTGAATAGGGAAAAACCGCAGCCAAAGTCCACCGCCTTTGCTGGCCAATAAATCTCCAGGAGAAGATTTTTCTGTTGCAGCGCCTTTTCAAGGGACAAAGGCAGGATGACTATTGCAAAGGGATCAGGATGCGAGACAAAAAAAGAGATCGAGTAGGTCTGCTGGACATCCTGATCCTTGGTGGAGTAATGGCTGCGGCAGCGTACATCGGCTACCGCCTTTTTGTGACGCTCAACTACAACTGGAACTGGTCTGTCATCCCCACCTACCTGTTTCGTCAGGATCCGGATACCGGAAAATGGACGGCAAATATCCTCACAGAAGGGCTTGTTACGACAATAAAGCTGAGTATCTGGGCGACCCTGCTGGCAACACTCATCGGTTGTATTGTCGGCCTGCTGCGTGTATCACCACGACTTTTCTTTCGCCTGTGCGGCAGGACCTATGTCGAGGCAATCCGTAATACACCGCCCCTGGTTCTTGTCTTCATCTTTTACTATTTCGTCAGTGACCAGCTGATGACCATAATCGGCGTGGAGGCCTTTTTCCGCAACCAGTCCCCACCGATCCAAAATATGCTCGCCTTCCTTCTGGCGCCGCCTTCACTGATCACACAATTTCTGTCCGGGGTCCTTACCCTGGCACTGTTTCAGGGTGCCTATATCGCGGAAATAGTCAGGGCGGGGATACAGAGTATCGACCAGGGCCAGTGGGAGGCCGGCAGGAGTCTTGGCCTGGGAAGAAAGAGAATAATGGTCCTTATCGTCCTGCCCCAGGCGATGCGCTTTATGCTGCCACTACTTGCCAATGAATTTATTAATACCGTAAAATGGTCTTCGATTGTTTCGATAATCTCCATCCAGGAACTGACCTTCCAGGCAATGCAGGTCATGGCCACCACACAGGCGGCTATAGAGCTCTGGATTACGGTCTCGGTGATGTATCTGCTGCTCTGTCTGAGCCTCTCACTTGTGGTCAGAAAAATTGAAAGGCGGCTGCAGCTCTCAGAGAAAACAACCAGATCAGCCTCTACTGTCAGGGGGGCAGCCGATCGGCCATGAAAATCGCAGAGCAGACTGCCGAGAAGATATCGCCGTTTTCGATCGGTAATATCCGTTTGTTTATCGCCTTCAGGGTTTTTTACAACGCCCGTTTTTATTACCCCGTTTTTACCATCCTCTTTCTCGATTTTGGCCTGACCATCGAACAATTTTCCCTGCTCAACGCGGTCTGGGCCCTGACCATCGTCGTGGCTGAGGTCCCTTCCGGGGCCCTTGCCGACCTGCTGGGCAGGAAAAAGCTGCTCGTTGCCACCTCGATACTGATGATCCTCGAGCTGAGTATCCTGGCCTTTGTCCCTTTGGGCAACGGCACTCTTCTGTTCTGGGCCTTCTTTATCAACCGGATTTTCAGCGGCCTTGCAGAGGCGATGGCCAGCGGCGCCGACGAGGCAATTGCCTATGATTCCTTGCTCAAAGAGGGGCTGAAAGAGACCTGGCCCCAGGTTCTCAGCCTGCAGATGCGCATCCGTTCGATCGCCGCCATCGTAACAATGACCATCGGTGCGCTGATCTACGATCCGAAGGCAGTAAACACCATTTTTGCCTGGTGCCACAGCGCCATCAGCCTTGACCAGCAAACGACCATGCGTTTCCCCATCTATGGTACCCTGCTGCTGGCCATTCTTGCGTTTATCACCGCCCTGCAGATGCGAGAGACACAAAAAGCCGCAGACGTAAAAAAACAGAATATCAGCTCGGTACTGACAAAAACCATACAGGCGGCAAGCTGGATCTGGCGTACACCGTTTGCCCTCTCAGTGATCCTTTTCGCGATGTTTTTTGACCATATTCTGCGTATGCAGGTTACGATGATCAGCCAGTATTTCAGGCTGATGCAGCTGCCCGAGGCCAGCTTTGGCGTGATCGGCTCGGCAATCTCCCTGCTCGGGCTTATAACGCCTAAGATTGCCGAGATCATGGCGGAAAGATACAGCCCCAGAACCAATCTCTGCACTGTTTTTTTCGTCTGTTTCTCGGGGCTCGTCGGGCTGGCCTATCTTCACAGCTCGTGGGGGCTGCTGCCTGTGGTCTGCATCTTTTTAGCCCTCACCCAGGTCTCCTTTTTCTCCAGCCATTATCTGAACCAGATCAGCGACTCAGAGCAGAGGGCAACGATCCTCAGTTTCAAGGGGCTGGCCTGTAACATCGCCTACGCCTTCATTGGCTGGGCATACGCCTACCTGGTTTCCGGCCTGCAACAGACAGCGCGGCATCTCTCGCCCCAGCTCTCTGCCGGGCAGATTACCAATACCGCCTTTACCGAGGCGGCGGGCTATTTTCCGTGGTATGGGCTTGTCTTTTTTCTGGTGATCTTCGTTCTCAGCCGGATGCGCACAAATGCAAGGCAAGCAAAACAAAGGGAAAAACATCCGACCTGGGGGCAAAAGAGAAGAAAATGATTCCAATCGCAGAGATCGTGTTTCGGAAAAAGCCTGTACGAAAAAAGCGTGGAGAGAGGATGTCAGAAAAAGGAGATCGGCAAATTCCCTTGCACGCCTTCAGCTCTGCCAATATAGTTGGCAGAACAAGGAACCAAGACGGAGGGCCAATGCAATGCTGAAGAGATTTTCTATTTCGCTGGAAGAGAAACTGCTTGATATCTTTGACCAGCATATCAAGGCTCAGAAGTACAACAACCGCTCCGAGGCCATACGGGATCTGATACGAAAGGCCTTTGTCCAGGAAGAATGGGCCCAGGATAAACAGGTGATGGGAGTTATCAGCCTGGTCTACGACCACCACCAGCCCAAACTCCAGGAGAAGATCACCGTCGTCCAGCATGCGTACCATCAGCAGATCGTCTCCACAACCCACGTGCATATGGACCATAACACCTGTCTTGAGGTGATTGTGGTGCGCGGAAAAGGCACAAAGATTAAAGAACTTGCCTCAGAACTGTCTGCCCTTAAGGGGGTTGGAGATGCCAATCTGGCGATGTCCAGTACCGGCAAGTTTCTCCACTGAAGGGAGAGAGACCGGCAGCCACCGAGAATACTGGTCTCTAAGAGAAAAGAGTGCTCGGCTGCCAAGAGCGGACAGCCGAGCAAAAAGATGACAGGCACACCTGCACTATTTGAGATGCCGCAGAACACCTTCCAGTGATTCCTTTGCGTCACCAAAGAGCATTCTGGTATTTTCCTTGTAAAACAGCGGGTTATCGACCCCGGCATAACCGGTGGCCATCGAACGTTTCAGGACAATGGTCCTCTTCCCCTTCCAGCATTCGAGAACCGGCATTCCGGCAATCGGACTATCCGGAACCTCCAGGGCCGCCGGGTTGACAATATCATTGGCACCAATAACCACCGAGACATCGACATCCGGAAAGTCGTCGTTGATCTCGTCAAGCTCAAAAACGATATCGTACGGAACCTTGGCCTCGGCCAGCAGCACGTTCATATGTCCGGGCATCCTGCCAGCCACCGGATGGATACCAAAACGCACACGTACTCCTTTCTCCCGCAGATTACCGGTGATCTGATAAACCGTGTGCTGGGCCTGAGCCACCGCCATTCCATAACCCGGGATAATCATAACCTCCCTGGCATTGGCAAGCATTTCTGCCGCCTCATCGCTGTTGATCGCCTGCACCTCACCGGCCTCGCCTTCTCCGGTCTCGGCGACGCTGCCGCTGGGACTGCCAAAGCCACCGGCAATAACAGAGATAAAACGACGGTTCATCGCCCGACACATGATATAGCTGAGTATCGCACCACTGCTTCCCACCAGGGCGCCGACCACGATAAGAAGATCATTGCTCAGCATAAAGCCGGTCGCCGCAGCGGCCCAGCCGGAATAGCTGTTGAGCATCGAGACCACCACCGGCATATCAGCCCCGCCGATGGCCATAACCATATGCACACCAAAGGCAAGACTCAACAGGGTCATAAACAGAAGCGGAAAGCTCCCGCCGCCGTCTTCGGCCTGCACCATAAACAGGGCGCCCAACCAGAGACAGAGAACCAGGATGGCAAGATTGATATAATGCCTGCCGGGCAGCAGAAAAGGCCGGCCGCGGATCTTGGCACTGAGCTTGAGATAGGCGACAATAGATCCGGAAAAGGTAAGGGCGCCAATCAGAATCCCCACATACAGCTCAACACTGTGGATATTCTTCTCTGCCCCGACAAGATCCATCCCTTCGTCCATAAAGTTGGCAAAACCAACCAGCACTGCAGCTAAACCGACGAGGCTGTGCAGAATAGCAACCAGCTCCGGCATCTGGGTCATCGCAACCCTTCTGGCCACAAACAGCCCGACCCCTCCGCCGATGATCAGGCAGAGAAAAAGGATGAAAAAATTATCGAAAACCACACCAACAACGGTGGCAAAGAGAGCGACCGCCATGCCGATGATTCCATAGATATTTCCACGTCTGGCGGTTTCCTGGTTACTCAAGCCTCCCAGAGCAAGAATAAAGAGGATGGTCGCGCCAATGTAGGCAACACTTAATAGTCCCTGGCTCATGATCTCCTCCTATTTCCTGAACATTTTCAGCATACGCTGGGTAACGGCAAAGCCTCCAAAGATATTGACGCTGGTAATGAGCACGGCCAGCGCAGCGAGGGAGACGACAAGAAAACCGCTTGCAGAAATCTGCAACAGGGCACCAATGATAATGATCGAACTGATTGCATTGGTCACACTCATCAGCGGGGTATGCAGGGAAGGAGTAACATTCCAGATGACCATATAGCCAACAAAACAGGCCAGCACAAACACGGTGAAGTGCGGCATAAACGATTCCGGTGCGACACTGCCGACCCCGAAAAGGGCCAGAACAGCCACAGCCATCGGCAGCCAGGTTGCCAGCAGACCTTTTTCAGGTTCTTCTGCTTCTACGGGCGGCGGCGAAGGTGCCGGTTTTTTTTGAGGCTGCGCAGAGATTTTCGGCGGCGGTGGCGGCCAGAGTATCTCACCGTCATGTGCCGCGGTTACACCGCGGATAATCTCGTCTTCCATATTGAAAACAAGCACACCATTTTTTTCCGGGGTGAGATCGGTGAGCAGATGTCTGAGATTTGTCGCATACAGCTGGCTCGACTGGGTGGCCAGGCGGGAGGGGAGATCGGTGTAGGCGACCAGGGTCACACCGTGTTTGACCACCACTTCACCGGGTTCGACCAGCTTACAGTTCCCCCCCATCTTGGCAGCAAGATCGACGATAACGCTGCCTTCACGCATCGAGCGGACCATATCCTCGGTTATCAATTCAGGCGCGGGCTTGCCCGGGATCAGGGCCGTGGTGATGATAATATCGACCTCCTTTGCCTGCTCTGCCAAAAGGGCCATCTCTGCCTTGATGAATTCATCACTCATCACCTTGGCATACCCTCCTTCGCCGGAGCCATCCTCGTCGCCATCAAAGTCAACCGTCAGAAACTCAGCATCCATACTCTCAACCTGTTCCCTGACCTCCGGTCGAGTGTCAAAGGCACGCACAACAGCCCCCATACCCCTTGCCGCACCAATGGCCGCAAGACCTGCGACTCCGGCACCAATAACCAGGATCTTTGCCGGGGGAATCTTGCCGGCAGCGGTAATCTGCCCGGTAAAAAAACGTCCGAAATGCTGGGCGGCTTCGACCACCGCGCGGTAACCGACAATATTACCCATCGAACTGAGGGCGTCCATCTTCTGGGCCCGCGATATCCGGGGGACGCAATCCATGGCCAGGACATTGACCTTCTTTGCCCTCAGCCGCTCAAGCAGCTCGCCGTTGTTCTCTGGCCGAAAAAAGCTGATAAGCGTCTGCCCCTCCCGCAACAGATCCACCTCGTGCATATCCACTTCGGGATGGTATTCGGGAGGCCTGACCTTAAGGATAATATCCGCCTGTTCGTAGAGCTGTTCCGGCCCCTTGACCACGGTCACACCGCAGGCTGTGTATTCCTCATCGGGAAATTTTGCGCGGCTTCCGGCACCGGACTCTATCAAGAGTCCAAAACCGAGCTGGGCTATCTTTTCTGCTGCTTCAGGGGTCGTCGCGACTCTGTATTCGCCGTCATGAATCTCCCTGGGTACTCCGATTCGCATAGTAAACTCCTTCTATAGGATAGTATCTTCGTATCTTCTCGAGGATCAGATAAAACATGAGCAAATCAACAACAAAACGCAGTCAATCAAATCTGGATCGCGGGCGGGAGTCTACCACAGATAGGCGTTATATTGCAATCACTCATAACGCCCCGGGAACAGACAGAGATACGACCGATCTGGAAAATCTTTTCACCATTGATTACAGATGCCTGCCAACAGGATGAGGGCACTTCTCCAGGACAAAACTGCTCTGCTGTTTAAGCCTTTTCCGCCCCGAGCGACCTCTCTTGTATTTGCATCTGTTGACCGGTACGACCGTACCGGATTATGAACTTCAGGAGAGGGTGGCACTTCCCGGTTTATGACGGGCCCATTCCGGCCTTCTGACATAGTATTTTTCGTATTCCTTCTGTTCGTCATACGGCCTCTTGACGAGCGCGAACAACTCATCAAACAGCCTATAATCACCCTCTTCAGCCTTCTCTGCCGCCTGCTGGGCAAGGTAGTTGCGCAGCACATATTTGGGGTTCGTCCTGTTCATTAACCGGCGACGTTCTTCATCGCTGCTGCCATCCCTGCGAATACGCTGGCCATAGGCGATACGCCAGCCGGACAGTCTGGCAAGATAGTCGGCATCGATCTCTTCCGGTTTATAATACGCGGGAAGCAGCTCTCGGGGAACGGCCGCTGTCTTGTGGCCTTCGGCAACAGGATTGAGCAGAGCAAGCTGGCGGAAAAAGATGGTCATATCCGTCTCCGTTCGCTCGAGCAGCTCGAACAACTCGGCAAACAGGGCGCGGTCTTCCGGCAAAAATTTGCCCAGGCCCAGTTTTGCAGCCATCATCTGCTGCCAGCAGCTGGCAAAATACTGTTGGTAAGAGTCTGTGAGTCTTTCCTGCAACGGTTCCGGGTCTCCGAGCAGAGGCAGCAGACTGCCTGCCAGTTTACTCAGATTCCACATACCGATCTGGGGCTGATTGCCAAAGGCGTAGCGCTTGCCCAGGGCATCCGTGGTATTGGGGGTCCAGAGCGGCTCATATCCTTCAAGCCAGCCGTAGGGCCCATAGTCTATGGTCAGGCCGAGTATCGACATATTATCGGTATTCATCACCCCGTGTACAAAGCCGACCCGCATCCAGTGGACAATCATTTCTGCGGTTGTGCGGCAGACCTGTGCAAACCACTCAAGATAGGTGTCTTTGCAGGGTTCACCAAGATCAGGAAAATCGGTTCTGATGGTATAGTCGACCATCTCTTTCAGGGTGTTGACGTCATCTCTGGCGGCAAAGATCTCGAAGTTGCCAAAACGGGTAAAGGAGGGAGAGAGGCGGCAGACAATGGCCCCCGGCTCCAGCCTGGGATGGCCATCATAAAACATATCCCGCATCACTTTTTCGCCGGTCTCGACGAGGCTTAAGGCCCTGGTGGTGGGGATGCCCAGATGATACATGGCCTCGCTGCAGAGAAACTCGCGGATCGAAGAGCGCAAGACGGCAAGCCCATCCGATCTGCGGGAATATGGCGTTGGCCCGGCGCCTTTAAGCTGCAGCATCCACCGCTGGCCCCTGCTGTTGACCAGCTCGCCGAGGTTAATCGCCCGGCCATCGCCGAGCTGCCCGGCCCAGTTGCCAAACTGATGGCCGCCGTAGCACATCGCAAACGGAATCATACCGGGCAGGATATCGTTGCCGGAAAAAAGGTCGAGGAACAGCTCTGTCTTGCAGGAGTCCTTGTCCAGATCGAGCAGGGCCATCGCCTCAGGGCTGTAAGCTGCCAAACGTGGCTCACTGACATTTGCCGGAAAGACCTTCGAATAACAGGCCTCGTATACCTGACGGCTTTGCCTGTCCAAGTCGGGATCGCCGGGCAGATGCTGGACAAACCGGTTGTCAAATTCTAATGCTGAAAGCTGCATATTCTACGCCCCATACAGGCCCTCCTCTCATCTCTTTTGCTCTCTCAGGCCTTTGCCTTTCGCTGGCCATCGGGCAGAACAGCCCAAGCCAAGATCTACTACGAAAAACGAGGGCAGGCAAGCTCTCTATGGAAATGTACGACGTTCAGCAAGATTCTGCAATCTGCGTTGGCGCTGCGGAACTCTACGACAGAGGAGAATACCGCCCCTATCTGCTCACATGCCAGGCATCATGCAGCCATTTTTCACTCTGACGTTTTCCGGGAAAGCGTATCCAGACGATGTCCCTCTCGAAGATAACAGGGCGCTGGTTTCTGCCGACTATGACCCAAAACCAGCGACCATCGACGGGATTGCGCATTTTGACCTTCATACCGGTGATGGTGATCTCTCTGCCGTCTGCGACCAACTTCTCATCGTGGGGTTTGCACCAATGAATCTCTCTGTTTTCGTAGAGATCGGGCGCATAGTTTTTGAGAAATTCAACGGCAATATCCTCTGCCTGCTCACAGCCCGGGAGCTGCCCTGCGGCCAACTCGGGGGCCAGCCAGTAAAAGCCTTTCAGCTGTCCGTCTTCGCCAATAAGGACGCTGAAATGTGTTCTGCCAAACTGTATGTTTTTTATCTCGTTCGGCTGATAGCGGATCAATTCCACCGCCCGGCCGTCGAGTACAACAGAACGCCTTACAACTTCGCTATAGTCCGGCGGTAAAAAGCTCTGGATAAAAGAGTGCATCGAATCCTCCATCTCCCTACGTTGATTGTTTGCGATACCCTCTGCACCTGCAAAAGAGGCGCTGCAACAAAGGATCAGCAACGACATCATCATCCTGTTCATTCCCTGATACCAAAGACCTTCCGGCTGAAGCGCTGAACCGGTTGTGCCAGAAGTAATACGCAGACAAAAGCAGCAGGAAATGCCAGCATCCAGGCCTTCAGCCAGCGCATCAAAAAATCGTCGACAACGCCGAGATTAATCCAGGTTACCCACAACGTCATTATCAGCGACAACAAGATCGACATCAGGGCGGTATTGAACAGGCGAAACGCAAAGCTCATGATTTTCTCCTCCTCTGCCTTGTATTCTTTTTCACCATTGTATATCATTCCAAAAATGACAGAATAGGCAATAATAAAATCATTAATTCCATAAATGAAATGCTTGATGATCTGACACTCTTTATATCCATTGTTCAGGCAGGAAGTTTGAACAAGGCGGCAAAACAAAGAAATATACCGGCTGCAACGCTGACGCGCCGTTTGCAAAAGCTGGAAAACAGTCTGGGATGCCGTCTGCTCCACCGCAGTCCGCGCGGTATCAAGCTGACCGGAGAAGGTGAAACATATCTTGAGCGTTGTCAGCCCCTGCTCTCCAACCTGCAACAGGTGCTGCAGGATATTCATGGTGACATGACCAACCCTTGCGGGCTGGTTCGTGTGCTTGCCCCCTTGAATCTGGCAACGACAGTGTTATCTGACTTCTGGACGAATTTTTTGCTGCGCTATCCATTGATTCGGCTTGATCTACGCCTGGATAATCGTAAAGATGATTTACTCGAACAAGGCGCGGACCTGGCATTGCGTGTCGGTGAACAACGTAGAGCAGACTATATTCAGCGTCGTCTGGCCAGTGCACCTATGGGTATCTTCGCCTCGGCAGAATACCTCGCCAAGCACCCGAAAATCACCAGCCCGGATGATCTTTCCCGGCAGATATGGCTGGTCGCCACGCCTCTGTCATCCTTTACACTGACAAAAGATGCGACAAAGGTCGAAGTGCGTATAGAGAACCGTAAAATGCAGGTCAATGAAATTCGGCTCTGCGTCGAACTGGCAAGCCGAGGCCTGGGACTCTGCTATGTACCGCTGCTCTACGCGCCAGAAGTTGCAAGCGGCAAGCTGCAACCTGTACTGCCCGATTGGCAGGCGCCGGTGCGCAATATCTACGCTGTCTGGCAGGCACAAAAGCAACTTCCCGCGCGTGTCCGGGTCTTGGTCGATGCATTGATCGCTCTGTTCAGACGGAGTGATCTGGGGCTCCGTCTGAGGCAGAGATAAGCGGTTATTTTATGCCCGGGCATCAAAACGGTCGGCATTCATCACCTTTGTCCAGGCGGAGACAAAATCACGGACAAATTTTTCGCGGTTATCATCCTGAGCGTAGACCTCGGCATAGGCACGCAGGATCGAGTTTGAGCCAAAGACCAGATCGACCCGTGTGGCCGTCCATTTCAGCCTATCCGTCTTGCGGTCGCGTACCTCGTAGAGATTTTCCCCGGTTGCAACCCAGGTGTTGGCCATATCGGTAAGGTTGACAAAAAAGTCATTGCTGAGAACCCCGATCCTTTCGGTAAACACGCCGTGGCCTGTGCCACCATAATTGGTACCAAGTACCCGCATGCCGCCGATTAACACCGTCATTTCAGGAGCGGTCAGCCCCAGCAACTGGGTGCGGTCAAGCAACATCTCTTCCGGGCTGACCAGATAGTTCTTTTTCAGCCAGTTACGATAGCCGTCATGGACGGGTTCGAGTACCGCAAAGGAGTCGCTGTCGGTCATCTCCTCGCTGGCATCACCCCGACCGGGCAAAAAGGGAACGGTAACGGCAAAACCTGCCGCTTCTGCCGCCTGCTCAACGCCAAGATTGCCGGCCAGGACAATAATATCGGCAAGGCTTGCGCCGCTTTCATCGGCGATAGGCTGCAACGCGGAAAGCACTTTTTGCAGTCGTTTTGGCTCGTTGCCCTGCCAGTCCTTCTGCGGGGCAAGGCGGATGCGGGCGCCATTGGCACCGCCGCGCATATCCGAACCGCGAAAGGTTCTGGCGCTGTCCCAGGCGGTGGCAACCATCTCAGAGACGCTCAGGTCGCAGGCGGCAATCTTTTCTTTAACCGCTGCAAGATCATAGTCCGTCGTTCCGGCGGGGACTGGATCCTGCCAGAGCAGATCTTCCCCGGGCACATCCGGGCCGATATAACGGGTTTTGGGGCCCATATCACGGTGGGTAAGCTTAAACCAGGCCCGGGCAAACACCTCTGAAAAATACTCAGGATCGTTGTAGAAGCGCTCTGCGATCTTGCGATAGGTCGGATCCATTTTCATGGCCATATCGGCATCGGTCATCATCAGATTACGGCGGATCGATGCATCTTCAACGTCAGCGGGTCTGTCCTCATCTTTGATATCCACCGCCTCCCACTGCCAGGCACCGGCCGGGCTCTTTTTCAGCTCCCATTCATAGTTCAGGAGCAGGTGAAAATACTCATTGTCCCAGCGTGTCGGATTGGTTGTCCAGGCACCTTCAAGACCGCTGGAGACCGTATCTCGGCCGATCCCCCGTTTTGCTGTATTCATCCAGCCAAAGCCCTGGTCTTCGATGTCTGCACCTTCCGGTTCCGCCCCCAGCAGCTCGGCATTGCCGTTGCCATGGGCCTTGCCGACGGTATGCCCACCGGCAGTCAGGGCGACGGTCTCTTCATCGTTCATCGCCATACGACCAAAGGTGACGCGCACGTCACGGGCGGTTTTCAGCGGATCGGGCTTGCCGTCCACTCCTTCCGGATTGACGTAGATCAGCCCCATCATCACCGAGGCCAGCGGGTTCTCAAGACTACGCTCGCCGGAATAGCGGCTGCCCTCACTGCCGCTGGGCGCCAGCCACTGCCGCTCCGCGCCCCAGTAAATATCCTGTTCGGGATGCCAGATATCTTCACGGCCAAAGCCAAAACCAAAGGTCTTCAGGCCCATCGATTCATAGGCGATGGTTCCGGCATAGGCGATCAGGTCGGCCCAGCTCAGCCGGTTCCCGTATTTTTTCTTGATCGGCCAGAGCAGGCGGCGCGCCTTGTCAAGGTTGACGTTGTCCGGCCAGGAATTGAGCGGCGCAAACCGCTGATTGCCGGTATTAGCTCCACCCCGGCCATCGGCGATGCGGTAGGTTCCCGCCGCATGCCAGCTCATACGGATCATCAGGCCGCCATAATGGCCCCAGTCCGCCGGCCACCACTCCTGACTGTCGGTCATCAGACGGTGCATATCCTCTTTAAGTGCCTGGAAATCAAGTTTTTTAACCTCTTGTCGATAGTTAAAATCCTCATCCATCGGATTGGTCTTTGTATCGTGCTGATGAAGGATGTCCAGGTTCAGCGATTTCGGCCACCACTTCTCATTGGCCAGCGAACTTTTTGTCGGAGCTCCATGGGAAAATGGACATTTCATTTCACTCATAGGTTTTCCTCCCCACTCTCTATACTGTTTTGATCGTACGATCCCCCTTCACTCCAGGGAGAAGGAGGATCGCCCTGTTCTCTTATCTCTCTGACGCTTTACAGTTCCTTATGACAAAACCACCAGTCATAGCCTTCATACAGCTCCAGACGTTTTTTTGCCTCTTCGACGGACTTTGCCGGCGGGACAATAACCCGATCCTGGATCATTTCATTTTCAGGCCAGTCGGCTGGCGTTGCCACGCCGTTGCTATCAGAGGTGATAAGCGCCCTGGTCGCCCGGACAATCTCATCCATATTACGGCCAATCTCCTGAGGATAATAGACAACCAGGCGTACCTTGCCTTCGGGATCAACGATAAAGACCGCACGCACGGTGTTGGTTCCCTTGCCGGGATGGAGCATGCCAAGTTTGCTGGCCACCGAATCGTTGGCGGCAATGACCGGAAAGGTGATCTCCACATCCAGTTTTTCCTGGATCCACTCCACCCATTTGATATGGCTGAAGATCTGATCAAGTGACATGCCGATCAACTGCACACCCATCTCTTCAAAGAGGGAGATGCGTTTTTGAAAGGCAACAAATTCAGTTGTGCAGACCGGCGTAAAATCAGCCGGATGGCTGAACAAGACAAACCACCTGCCTTTCATATCTTCGGGCAGATGCATTGGGCCATGGGTGGTGGTCACAGAGAGCTCGGGGAATGTATCACCGAGAAGAGGCATATTGATTTTTTGCTGTTCCATTGTTCTTCTCCTTTACAGGTATATTGGTTTAAACATATGCGCATACGACGCATCTTCACCCTGCAGAGAAGCAGCATCCATGCCAGAAAACACAAAAAGGCCAAAAAAACATACTATAACTTTGAAAAAAGGTGTTTTTTTGTTACACAATTTTTCCCATCCCATAGCGCCTGGAAATATCTTCATTGCCTTTTCACCGAAATATCGTTATACTGGAAACTATATTTCGTTGAACCGTTATTTCGGTGTCCATCTTCGAAAGAGACTCTTATGACATCTCCTCGCCCTTCCCCATTTGCCATTGACCCTGAGCAGATGCTGCTGCTGATCCTTGAGGCGCTGGATAATATTGTCGAATACGATCTGGCCGTGATTCTCAAGCTGCTCGACGAAAACACCCTGGCCGTCGAACAGGCCAGGGGACGGCTGTTTTTTCCGGGTCTGCAAAACTATCAGATTGATCTGAAAAAACGGGGGGATATTGCCGAGATCATCCAACGGCAACGGCCGGTCCTCTTTGGCAAAGAGGATGCGCATATTGATACCTATCATGGCATACTTGATCTGCCCCTTGACCATTCCTGCATGTTTGTGCCTCTCCATCTGCAAGGCACATCTCTGGGTGTACTCACCCTGGATCACCAGGTCTGTGATATGTACTCCTCAAACACGGTGCGTTTTATCGATACGGTCGCCAGGCTTATCTCAATCATCGTTGCCCAGAGCCACTCTTCCAGAGAACTGCTTTCGGTCCAGCAGCGCCTGACCCGTGAGCGCAACCTGCTTCTTCCCGCAAAATCGAACCTTTTTCAGGATGTTATTGGTGACTCCGCCGTCTGGCAGACGGTGCTCGATGCGGCGCGTCTGGTGGCGGTTTCGGATCTCTCTGTGCTGATTCAGGGAGAAACCGGTACCGGCAAGGAGCAGATTGCCCGCCTGATCCACCGTCTCAGCCCCCGTGCCGACCAGCAGTTTGTCGCCTTGAACTGTTCGGTACTCAGCCCGCAGCTCGCCGAAAGTGAGCTCTTCGGCCATGAAAAAGGTGCCTTTACCTCGGCCTATGCCCAGAGAAAGGGGCGTTTTGAGCTGGCCAACGGCGGAACTTTGTTTCTCGATGAGATTGGCGATCTGCCGGCAGAATTGCAGCCCAAGCTGCTGCGCGCCCTTCAGGAAAAAAAGTTTGAACGGGTCGGCGGGGAAAAGACCCTCTACAGTAATGTCCGGGTGATCGCCGCCAGCCACGTTGACCTCGAGCAGGCGGTCGCGGAAAAACGCTTCCGAGAGGATCTCTACTACCGGCTCAATGTCTTTCCAATCGCCTTGCCGCCACTGCGACAGCGCAAAGATGACGTTCTGCTGCTGGCCGAATATTTTCTCGGCCAGCTCAGACAGCAGGATTACTACGCGAATGTACATCTCAGCAGTCAGGCGATAGACAACCTGCAGCGCTATCGGTGGCCGGGCAATGTCCGTGAGGTACAGAATATTATCCGCCGTTCAGCCCTGGTGGCCGAAGGCAAACGTATTGAGCCAGAACATCTGGCCTTAAAGGAACCGGCTATTCAACAGCCAGAGAGAACAGGCAGGACAGCCTTGAGCGGAGATGAAAACGCCAGCTCCGAAAAAGAGATCAGACTGCAGCCTCTTGATGAGCTGATCCGCAGCCATATCAGCAGGGCGCTGCATCTCTGTAACGGCAGAATCTATGGGGAAAAGGGTGCCGCCGCCCTGCTGGAGATAAAGCCAACCACCCTGCAGAGCCGTATGAAAAAACTGGGAATCAGGCGGAAATAACCCCGGATTTCTGATCGGAAAAGACCTTCCGCAAGCCGACTCGCTGCTCCGCTTATCAGAAGCTCAACCATCTTTCGACAAAAAAAGGCCCCGCCAGACTGCTCTGACGGGGCCTTTACCAAGAGGGGAGAGACCGTTACTCCTCTATCTTGCCGGTCTCCATACGCTTCTTATAGATATCCTGCAGCTCATAGAGATCCTGCTGGCATTCAAAAACCCCGTGCCAATGTGCATAGTCGGGGCCGCCCATGGCCGCGCCCTGACGCATACGCCGTCCTTCGTGGTGCCAGAGATGATAGAGCTTTTTCTGGAACTCATCGGCCCAGGGGTTCTTCTTCAACAGGCCTTTCTCCTTCAGCTCTTTTGCCATCTTCACCGCCGGATCCCAATACGCCTGGTTATAGAGCTCGACATGGCCATCGGCCTGCTTGAAGAAGTTATCGGTATGGTAGGCGGTATGACAGTTGCTGCAGACCTGCTTCATCAGAGCCCGCCCCTTTTCACCATCACCGGCCAGCGGACTCAAAGGATCAGGGCTGTTACGCACCGCAGAGCGCTTCGCCCAGAGATTCCAGTAGAGACGCTCGGAGATATTGTGGGTATTGCTCAACGCGCCAATACCAGAGACATGGCAGGTTGCACAGGTCGGACCACGATAATCACCGGGCTCCCAGGCCCCCGGGGCAGCCTCATAGTTCCAGCTGTCGCCCTCGGCATTGTAGATATGCCCATGCTTGCTGTTATTGAAAATCTCGATATCAGGATGATCCGGGCCGAGATGGCAGGAGGCACAGGCCTCGGGTTTACGGGCCTCTGAAATCTTGAAACCATGCCGTGTATGACAGACGACGCAGTTGCCGACAGAACCATCGGGATACATCGTACCAATTCCGGCACTCGGCCAGCTCTCGGGTGTTGGTCGCCCGTTTGCATCGAGCTGGATATCAGAACCGTGGCATTGCATACAGCCGGTCATATCAGAAGAGCGGAGAAACTCCTCCATATTCTGTCCTTCATGCACCTCGATAAGGGCCTGCATCGCCTTGTAATTCCGGGCGCCTTCCGCGTTATACTGCAGTCTCGCCCGATAGTGACCGCTGTTGTTAAACTGCTCCACCTCCTTGCTATGACAGCGTCCACAGGTCTTTGGAGACACCAGCATCGTAACAAAGACCTCTGTTCCCTGTACGCCGGGACAATTCTGTGCGGCCATCGGTGACCCCTTTGCGACCGTATGGCAGTCAATACAGGAGACCCCGACATGCGCGTGGCGGCTTTGTTTCCAGTCAGCAACAATACCAGGGCTTTTTTTTGCATGGCATTCGACACATTTCTGCCCCTCGGGAGAAATGCCATGATCCACCTGCAGGGTTTTTACCGAGCTCTCCCCCGCATATGCCGTCGTCGAGAACAGGACGACCCAGAGCAACGATAATACTCTTCGCATATTTCCCCTCCTAGTTATCCGTTGTGACCAGATGGTCTTTGATATTCTTATGTCCAACATGCTCATGACATTTGACGCACGAGGCGACAACCCCGTTTTCAAAATCCTTATGGGCCAGATAGGCCTTGGGAACATCGTATTTCATCGCGCCAAGGTCATGGCACTTCAGGCAGCCAGAGCTATAGACAAACTTTTGACGATGCTGCAGATTGCCCAGCCAGTCAAAGCTGTCCGCCCAGAACAACTCACCGAGGACATCCTTCGCCCCGCTATAGGCCTTTGCGGTGACATAATGCAAGACGTTGTCATGCGGCAGATGGCAATCAACGCATTTTGCCTTGAACCCCACCCGGTTGTTACCGCCGTGCAGAGATTGTTCATAGGAAGCGGCCACCCCGTGCATCGAGTGGCAGGAGGAGCAAAATTCGATCCCGGCTGTTTTTTCGATCATCTCAGCACTGACAAGGGCAATACCCAGGCCGACAAAAACCCCTACAGCAACAACCAGAAGGAATCGTAGCATTGATAGCTCCCCAGTAATGATCGAAGGGCGACAGTTACGGGAAAAGACAAAAACCACAGTCTTCAATCTCAACTGTAGCCGAACGGTTTACCGACTGCAAGTATTTTTATAGACATATCAATATGTTATAGCTAAAAACATCAGGTGTTGTTAATATATTTAGAGCAGACAAACCGAAGGGAATAAAAAGAATCAAAAGAGATGCCGTTAAACACCAAGTACCCGGCAGCGGCAGAGCCTGCACGGATAACGGCAGGGGGAAAGAATATCCCCCTGCCGTTGAGCGGTTTTTTTGTAAGCCTTCTCTGCAAGGCATTCCGTATAGTACACGACAAGCAAACGCCTTGCGCCTTGGCCTTACGAAAAACCTTGCCGACGGGAAATCCAGGCCAGAAGATCAATTGCCGGCCATCATCGCCGCAATATCCTCTTCGACAGTGCCGATCGGCTTTATATCAAAATTTTCCACCAGAACATTCAACACGGTCGGTGAAACAAAGGCCGGCAGCGAGGGTCCAAGACGTATGCCTTTGACACCAAGGAACAGCAGCGCCAGCAGCACCGCCACCGCCTTCTGCTCATACCAGCCAATATCAAAGGAGATCGGCAGATCGTTGATATCGTCAAGCTCAAAGACCTCCTTGAGTTTGAGGGCGATCACCGCCAGGGAATAGCTGTCGTTACATTGACCGGCGTCAAGCACTCTGGGGATACCGCCGATATCACCGAGATTGAGCTTGTTATACCGGTACTTGGCACAACCGGCGGTGAGTATAACCGTATCCTCGGGCAGATTTTCGGCGACTTCCGAAAAATAATCACGGCCCTTCTGCCTGCCGTCACAACCACCCATGACCACAAAGCGTTTAATCGCGCCTGACTTCACCGCCGCAACCACCGTATCGGCCAGTGCCAGCACCTGGTTATGGGCAAAACCGCCGAGGATACTGCCGGTCTCGATCTCTTCAGGCGCCTTGCAGGTTTTTGCCTGCTCGATGATGGCCGAGAAATCCTTCATCTGACCGTTCACCCTGTCCGGGATATGGGTGGTTCCGGGATAGCCCGCCATGGCCGTGGTGTACATCCTCTCTTTATAGGTGTTGTTCTTCTTGATCGGGACGATACAGTTGGTGGTCATCAGGATCGGACCGTTAAAGGTCTCAAAATCCTGATTCTGGTGCCACCAGGAGCTGCCGTAATTGCCTCTCAGATGCTCATATTTCTTGAGGGCCGGATAGGAGTGAGCCGGAAGCATCTCGCCATGGGTATAGACATCGACACCTGTACCCTCGGTCTGGACAAGCAGCTCTTCAAGATCCTTAAGGTCATGGCCGCTGACAAGGATGCCGGGCCGGTCGCCAACACCGAGGTTCACCTCAGTAATTTCAGGATTGCCGTAGGCCGAGGTGTTTGCGGTATCGAGCGCCGCCATGGCCTGTACCGCGCATTCACCGGCCTTAAGTACCATACTGACCATCTCGTCGACCGAGAGTTCTTCGGTGGTCGAGGCAAGACCCTCGATGATGAAACGGTAGACCTGTTCATCTTCAACAGCAAGCATCGCCGCGTGTTCGGTATAGGCGGCGATTCCCTTGAGCCCGAGGATCAGCAGCTCACGCAGAGAGCGGACATCCTCGTTTTCGGTAGCCAGAACACCCACGGTTTTTGCCTTTTGCGGATAGGCGGAGACATCCTCTGCAAACCACAGTGCCGAATGATGCAGGGCATCCACATCCACCCCGGAGGCGATATCCAAAGCTGCCGCCTGCTCTCTAAGTCTTGACTTGATCTCCAGCGCCTGCTGTATCCAGCCTTCCAGACTGCTATCATCGAAATTGGCGTTGGTGATGGTAGTAAACAGCCCCTGGGCAAGAAAAAGCCCGACAGACGACAGATCGACCTGTGCCCCTGCCTGTTGAAGGCTCTTTACCAACACCGCAATGCCTTTGAGATTATAGATCAACAAGTCCTGCAGATCCGAGGTTGACTCCTCTTTGCCGCAGACACCCCGTACCGTACAGCCGGTGCCCTTTGCCGTTTCCTGACATTGAAAACAAAACATACTCATATTCATTTCTCCCAATTCTGGATTTTTTCGTTCGCCAAGAAAAACAGCTTGGCCTCTCCTCGGGTGGTGATTGGCTGGCCAATCCCTGCCCTGATCCTTTGCCAATTGTAGGGGAAGACAGAGAAATCATCTTTGATCTATGTCAATTTTCTCTGGGTTTGTATGATTTTTTGCCTGAGGCTTTCCGGCAATGCCTGATCACGCAACGTCTTGGTGCAGTTCTCCCCCCTCCGACAGTCTCGTCGACGACGAACACTGTATTTTGGGGGCCAGGCAATATGATACTGGCAATGCCACAATCTCTGTGATACCTTCCAGAATCGACCCATTTGTTACTCATCTTGTTGCAACAACGCTGAGATTCGACAACCTGAGCCATAACTGCTCACCGTTGGATGCTACACACACCAAAAGGAGCGGGCTATGAAGATTGCCATTGTAGAGCCGTTAGCCGTTGAAGCCGGCTGTTTGAATACTATTATTGCCGAGGCACTCGGAGATAGGAGAAATGCTGTTACCATCGAACATTTTGCAGAGCGTACCAGCGATGAGGCCAGACTTATCGCCCGCAGTAAGGACGCGGATATTGTGGTTATCGGCAATGTTCCTTTCCGTAGAGATGTCCTCGAGAATTGTCCGAAGCTGAAAATGCTGGCAATCGCCTTTACCGGCTATGACCATGTTGATCTGGACTACTGCCATGCCAACAATATTGTTGTCAGCAACTGTTCCGGCTATGCAACAATCGCCACCGCTGAGCTGGCCGTCGGCCTTCTTCTTGCCGTCTCTCGGCGGATCGTTCTTTGTGATGCGGCAACCCGCGCCGGAAAAACCAAAGAGGGGATTACCGGCTTTGAGCTGGCAGGAAAAACCATCGGTATTATCGGCACCGGCGCCATTGGTCAGCATACGGCAAAACTTGCCCGGGCCTTTGACATGAATGTTATCGCCTACAGCAGAACCCGGTACGATAATGGCCTGCAATATATTACGCTTGACGAGCTGCTCAAAGAGGCCGATGTGGTCTCCCTGCATGTGCCGGTAACAGAGCAGACCCGAGGAATGATTGGCGCCAGAGAGTTGTCATTGATGAAAAAGAGCGCGGTACTGATCAATGTGGCCAGAGGCCCGATCATCGATACCGATGCGCTGGTTGCCGCGCTCAACGCCGGGCAGATTGCCGGCTGCGGCATTGATGTCTTTGATATGGAGCCGCCGATACCAGCCGATTATCCACTGATAACGGCAAAAAACACAGTGCTTGCCCCACATGTCGCCTATGCCACCGATGAATCGATGATCAAAAGGGCAAAGATAGCGTTTGCCAATATCAAGGCCTTTCTTGATGGGAAACCGCAAAATGTTCTCTGATGGGCTCGTAACAGCTCCGATCTCCTGTGTTGTCGACTGCCGCAGCTGTCTTGTTTGCTGAGAGCATACACCGCACACTGCAAAAAAAAACAACTCTTCAGCCTGTTATTGACATAGATCAAGTGCATATTCTCAAATTCGGCTACACTAACGACAGACAGCAAAAGAAAACCACGATATTGAAGGAGTGAACAATGACAGCCTATTTTCAAGAAACAGATACCCTGCAGGCAATCACCGAACGCTATCCAGAGACGATTGCCATTTTTGTAAGCAATGGCTTCCCGCAGATGAAGGATGAGGGCCTGCGCCAGGAATTTGGCAAGATGATCACCCTCGATGCCGCCCTGAAGATGAAGGATCTGAATCAGGTGACCTTCACCAATCTACTCAATACAGTGATCGAGGCCGAACGGCACAGCTCGGACGCCACACTGACAAAACAGGCGACAAGCAGCGAAGGCGACCTGCGGGTGACAGGTCTGCTGCCCTGCCCGGTACGCATCCCGCTTGTCGAGCGTTATGCCGCTTTTGCCAAAAAGAACGCTCTGAGCGGCGTCCATACCGAGCTCAAGGCCGCCAGCGTCGGTACCGAGTGGGTCACAGAGAATCTGGCCGGAATCAGCAGTCAACAAGAGCTGCCGGATCTTTTTATCTCGGCCGGGTTCGACCTCTTTTTTGACCAGAAAAAGATTGGCCGCTTCCGCCAGCAGGGGGTTTTTACAGACCTGGTAAACTACAAGACGGAAAACCCGCTTTTTTCCGGACGCGGCCTGCAGGACCCCTCCGGCAACTACTCTGTTATATCGGTGGTACCGGCGATTTTTATGGTCAACACCGCAGAGCTCAACGGGCGGGAGATCCCCCGGTCCTGGGCGGATCTGCTCAAACCGGAATGGGAGCGTTCGCTCTCTCTGCCAGCCGGGGATTTTGACCTGTTCAACGCCATTCTGCTGACCATCCACAGATTCTACGGCGATGAGGGCATCAAAAAGCTGGGCCGGGCCATGCTTGCGGCTATGCACCCCTCGCAGATGATCAAGAGTATCCAGCTCAAGCAGGATCGGCCGGCGGTAACCGTTATGCCCTACTTCTTCAGCAAAACCGCAAAACAGAACGGGACGATGCAGGCGGTCTGGCCGGAAGACGGCGCGATTATCAGCCCGATCTTTATGCTGGCCAAAAAGACCCGGACAAAAGAACTGCAGCCGATTGTCGATTTCTTTGCCTCAAAAGAGGTCGGCGAAATCCTCTCACACCAGGGTCGCTTCCCCTCACTGCATCCCGAGGTTGACAATCATCTGCCAGAGGATACACCGATGATGTGGCTTGGCTGGGATACTATCTTGAGCACCGATCTTACCGCCCGGATACAAGACCTGGAAACACTGTTTAACGCCTCGGCCCAGGGGGGCTCGCTATGAATCTGGTTACCGTATCCGGCCCGCCATCATCGGGCAAGACAGCGGTTATTCTGAAAACCGCCGACAGCCTGATACAGGGCGGTGTCAAGGTGGGCGTGGTCAAGTTTGACTGTCTTTCGACCGGCGATAACCTGCTCTACGAGAAGGCGGCTATTCCGGTACGCAAGGGACTGTCCGGCGCCCTCTGTCCGGACCATTACTTTGTCTCCAATATCGAAGAGGTCGTGCAGTGGGGACAGCAGCAGGAGTTTGACCTGCTGATCAGCGAATCAGCGGGCCTCTGTAACCGCTGTTCCCCGTATATCAAAGAGATTGGCGCGGTCTGCGTTATCGACAATCTCAGCGGTATCAATACCCCGAAAAAGATCGGACCAATGCTGAAAAGCGCCGATATCGTGGTCATCACCAAGGGAGATATCGTCTCCCAGGCCGAACGGGAGGTCTTTGCCAGCCGGGTCAACTCGGTCAACCCGAAGGCGGTTATCATGCATGTCAACGGACTTACCGGCCAGGGGGCCTTTGAGCTGGGAACCTTGCTCTACAACACCGAAAAACAGGTGGAGACGGTCAAAGGCCGGGAACTGCGCTTCCCGATGCCCGCAGCCCTCTGCTCGTATTGTCTTGGCGAGACCCGCATTGGCGAAGAGTATCAGATGGGCAATGTCCGCAAGATCAACCTTGAAACCTGACCCGGATCAAACAAGGAAAAAAGACCGTGAAAGAGATACAACAGGCTATTGCAACAGAGCCAATCAGCGAGCTGTTTGCCCGCTATCCGTTTCTGGAGGGCTATATCTCCGCCCAGGGGCTGACCTTGACCGGCAAAGAGGCAACAACCCTGCCACAGCTCCTGGCAGCGCTTGAGCAGAGCGAGATTGAAGACAAGGCCATCGACGGGCAGGCCATCCTTGCCGGAACCGCTGCCTATATCGAGCAGATGCTGGCTTTTCTCGGTGATGGTGAGGATCGCTCGGTCTCTGAGATATCGATTTCGCCCGGTACCGACAAAGACGGCAAAACCGAATCGTTTGTCGAGCTGAGAATCCGGCGCGGTGAGATCGTCTGTATTGTCGGGCCGACAGGTTCGGGCAAAAGCAGGCTTCTCGCCGATATAGAATGGATGGCCCAGGCAGACACCCCTACCCGTCGCAGGATCCTGGTCAACGGCAGGGTGCCCGATCCCAAATGGCGGTTCAGCTCCTCGGATAAGCTGGTGGCCCAGCTGTCCCAGAATATGAACTTTGTTATGGATCTGACGGTCGAAGAGTTTCTCAGACTGCATGCCGACAGCCGCATGGTCAACAACCCGGATGCGGTGGTCAACAAGATACTCGATAAGGCCAACGCCCTTGCCGGAGAACAGTTTACAGCGGATACTGCGATAACCTCGCTTTCCGGCGGACAGTCACGGGCCCTGATGATCGCCGACACAGCCATTCTCAGCCGCTCGCCGATCGTCTTGATCGATGAAATAGAAAATGCCGGAATCGATCGGAAAAAGGCCCTGGACCTGCTGCTCCACGAAGAAAAAATTGTCTTGATGGCCACCCATGACCCGATGCTTGCCCTGATCGGAGACCGGCGTCTGGTCATAAAAAACGGCGGCATCCATACGATCATCGAAACGACCGAACGTGAGCGGGCGATCCTCTCAGACATCGAGGCACTTGACCGCAAGGTACAATCGATGCGCCAGCTGCTGCGCCAGGGGCATTCGCTGGAAAATTTTAAGTTATAACGGGTAGAAAAGTCAAAAGGTGAAAACCACAGAGCTGAGATTTTTTTATTGTAATTTATCATAAAGCGTGATAGGAAGGTCATTTGTTTGCTAGGCTTAAGGTGTTTTATCTTTCGGCTGTCAGAAAAAATGACAATCTAACAATTTGTGAAGCTTCTTAAAGGAGTTGCAATGAAAACGACGAAAATTCTCTCGAGAGGTAGCCTGTTTTTGATGATACCATTCTTCCTTTTGCCGATTGCCGCTACAGCGGCCGATACAGCAGCAGTGGAGAAGACCTCCTATCTCAGTTTTGGTACCCGTCTGGGTGAGGAGACTGTCGAGGGCTATACCGATCTGATCTATCCGCTCTTTGCCACCCCGAGCAACACCTTTTTCTTCAACCCCCGTTTTTCCTTGAAAGATGAGGGTGCCAACGAGGCCAACATCGGTCTTGGCTACCGGCGCAAGCTGACCGGCTGGCTGGTCGGCGGCACCAATGTCTATTTTGACAGCCGTGAATCCGAGCATGGCAACCGCTTTAACCAGTGGGGTGCGGGCCTTGAATTCTTTTCCGAGTATGTGGATGTTCGTGCCAACTACTACGACGCTGATAACGACAAGGAGCGTATCGGCGACTATAGCCAACAGGTAACAGAAACCAGTACCCAGGTTAGTTACGGAAACGGCGGTCAACCTTTTGCCACAGGCCATGAAGTCGTTTCTGAAAGGACACGAATAGAGCGGACAACGACCAAAGTAACCGGCAGTTTTTTTGAGCAGTTTGAGGCCGGTATGGACGGCTGGGATGCGGAGATCGGCGGCAAGCTGCCGCTGCCTAAAGGCCCTGAGATCCGGCTCTTTGCCGGCTATTACGACTATGACAATACGCTGGGCGATGATTTTTCCGGCGGCAAGGGCCGTCTTGAGGTCAAGACCGGCTCCTGGCTGTCTCTCGATGCCGAGGTCTTTGAGGATGAAGACTTCAACGATACCAGCTATTTTGTCGGTTTTCGTCTGCAGGTACCGCTCAGCAGTGCTTTGAGCTGGCAGGGGTTGAAAGAGGGGCTGTTTTCCGGCCAGCACCGCGATCTTGACCGGCGTATGCGTTCGGAGATGGTGGTGCGTGACGTCCGGGTGCAGACCGAGGACAGCGACTGGCAGGAGGATCTGAGCCGTCGTCAGGTTAAAAGCAGTGTCAGCGAGAAAAAGACAAAAGAGCGGGTTGTGCTTGCCGATCATATCACCTTTGTTGACGGTGATACCAGCGGCCCGGAAGACGGCACCAACGAAAATCCGTACAGCTCTATTCAGGCCGGGGTCGATAACGCCGGCGCCAACAACACCATCTTTGTCTATGAGACAGGCGGTACCGCCACCGGTAAACCCGGCGCTGGCGATGGCGGCGGCTTCTACGATGAACAGGTGGTCTTACAAGAGGGCCAGACCTTAACCAGCACCGTCTCCTGGACCAGCCATGGCGGCGGCAGCTATCAGACAACGAACCTGCCGATTATCAGGCCGACCACCGAACCCGGCTCGGGTTGGCAAACATACACTTTTGGCGTATGGAATACGACTGCTCCGGTGGTCGCCATGGCTGCCGAGACCACAGTACGCCGCATGGCCGTTGATACCATTGGTCTTACTGGCTTCGGCCCAGATTGGGGTGCTACCTCAGGGCTGTACGCCAATATCAACGATAGTCAGAACGCAGGTTTGCGGGCCGAGGAGAATCAGATAACCACCAATCAGTACGGCTCTATTGGTATCGTCTTCGACACCAACGTGGCCCAAGGCAGCCATATAGATCTTCGTGCAAACAGTATCGTAACCAGTGGAGAAATCGCTGACGCAATCGTTGTTGATGCTTTGAGCTCAAATGCTGTGACTCTCAACATATCAGGCGGGGAAATAACCACCGAGGGACCAGACGTTTGGGGAATCAGCCTGTATGCCGATAATTCAAAGGCTATAACTTTCAACGTATCAGACGGAGCAATAACCACCCAGCGAAATATATCTCGAGGCATCTCTATAGAGCTTGAAGATGCAGAAACTGCAACCATTAATATTGCAAATGAAACAATAACCGGTCAGGGAGATGACTTTTCTGGAATCCGTGTGAATGCCCTCGACAGTACTGCTGTAAACGATACTATTGCTGGTAACGTCTTCAACGTAGAAGGTGCAGACAGCTGGGGTATCTATGTCGGAAATGACACCGCCAACAGTTTTGATCAGGCCGGTCTGGAGGCAGATAATACCTTTTCGATAACAGACCCGGCAACGTCTGTTAAGGTAGAAGTCACTCCTTAATCTCTTGCAACAACAGCTGCCCGCCAGCCGTCCGGCGGGCAGCATTCCACAACCAGGGAGGGGCAACGGCTCCTCCCTGCGTACAGAGTGCCTCTCTCTTTCTCATCCCTTCCTCGCCGAGGATTGTTCTGTCCGGCTCAGTATTTCGCCTGCAGATTCGTTCTCACTTCCCTTTGAAAAAAGCCGACCATCGTGGTAGATTAGCCGCCTATCTTTTTTGGCCAGGCCTTTGAGCTTTCAAATAGCATTGAGAACGAAAACAGGAATATTGAACAAGGTACACAATATATATCAAAATAGAGACCAACAATGACAACAGCCAACGATACAACAACACCGATGCAGCTGCGCAAAACCAACCTCAAAAAGCTGCAAAAACAGAGCTTTGACGTCCTCATTGTCGGAGGCGGTATTAACGGAGCGGTTGCGGCCGCGGCTCTCGCCCAGAGGGGTGTGAAGGTTGCCCTGATAGATCAGGAAGACTTTGCCGGAATGACCAGCCAAGAATCGTCCAACCTCGCCTGGGGCGGCATTAAGTATATGGAGAATATGGAGTTTGCTCTGGTCAGAAAGCTCTGTAAATCAAGAAACCATCTCCTGCGCCACTACCCGTCCACGGTACAGGAGATACGATTTTTTACCACAATAGAGAAGGGTTTCCGCCTGCCGGCCTTTCTCATCTATCTGGGCACCTGGCTCTACTGGTGTATCGGCAGCTGCTTTACAAAGATCCCGCGCTATCTCAGCCGGGCAAAGATTGAAAGCGAAGAACCGGTCATAAATACCTCAAAGGCCCAGGGAGGCTTTGAGTATTCGGATGCCTACCTCTACGATAACGATGCCCGCTTTGTCTTCGGCTTCGTTCGCTCGGCACTTACCGCCGGTGCCGCGGCCGTCAACTATCTTAAACTGACCAAGCTCGTAAAAGAGGAGCAGGGGCTCTGGCGTGCCGAGGTCGCCGACCAGATTGATGCCGAGCAGTTCAGCATTCGCGCCAAGGTTGTGATCAACGCCACAGGCCCGCTGGCAGACAAGTTCAACGCCGCCTGCAAGCAGAAAAGCAACTACCGTCTTGCCCTCTCAAAGGGCATACATCTGCTGGTCAACCGGGTGACTGAAAGTAAAAAGGTGCTGGCCTTTTTTGCCAGTGACGGCCGCCTGTTTTTTGTGATTCCGATGGGCAGCCGGACCTGTATAGGTACCACCGATACCCCGGTTGACGGACCGACAAAAGAGGTGACAGACGAGGATCGGGATTTTGTTCTGCAGAATATAAACGCCCTGCTCAACCTGCAGAAGCCGCTGACGACAAAAGATATTATTGCCGATCGCTGCGGGGTTCGCCCGCTTGTGATTACCGACGAAGCGAGCGCCGATGCCGACTGGATGCAGCTCTCACGCAAGCATATCGTTGAGGTTGATGAGCGGCAACGATACCTCACTATCTTTGGGGGAAAACTCACCGACTGCATTAATGTCGGAGAAGAGATCTGCGATAGTATCGACAAGATGGGCATAACGATCCCCTTCCCGGACCAGAAATGGTACGGAGAACCTTCGGCGGACAGCCGTGAACGCTTTATGCACCAGGCACGACTGATGGATCTTGACGCCCTCACCTCCGCCGGCGTCTCGGAAAAACTCTCGACAAGACTCTGGCGGCGCTACGGCATCGTGGCCTTCGAGCTTCTGGAGATGATAGAGAACGACCCGACCCAGGCCGAGGTCCTTATCAAGGGCACCGAATATCTCAGATGTGAGCTCCAGGAGACCGCAAACAGGGAGATGGTCACCAAGCTCTCGGACTTTTTACGACGCCGCTCGAAAATCGCCCAGATAGAACGCCGGGAGACCATTCTCAACTCCGCCGGGCTGCTTGAGGCCTGCCAGATACTCTTTGGCGATCAGGCCGAAGAAAAGCTCAGGGAGTATGAGCAGGAGACCGCCGGGAGGGCCTGGAACGATAAAGAATCCGGGTGAAAAAGAGGTTACAAGGCAATACTCTTTCGACGATCGGAGTACAGGAGATGCAAGGCGAACAGCCGGCCGACCAACAGCTGACAGAGGTAATCGCTGACTTTCTGGATATGGGGCATGTTGACAATATTGTCTCCCTGTTCAAAAGACAGCCCACCTGCTACGCCTTGACCGGGGAGCTCCTCAAAGACCAGCGTTTCAACGTCCGGCTTGGCCTGGCGGTGCTCTTTGAAGAGCTGGCTGGGCTGTGCCCCGAAGATCTTGAACGGGCGATAGACCCGCTGCTTCCGCTGCTTGAGGACGAAAATCCGCTGGTACGCGGCGAGGCCGTCTCCCTTCTTGGGACCATTGCCTCAACACGGGCCCTGGAGCATCTGCGCCGGCTGGCGACAGACCCGGATCCGCAGGTCCGTGAGCTGGTACAGCTCATCGTTGGAGAAGACCAATGACCGTGAAGGGAAAGAGCGGCAGCCCCTGGCCCTGGTGGCTAACCCTGATGTGTGCTGCAGCACTATATACCGGCCTGAAATATCTGCTGCCCGCGCTCGAGCTGAACAATCCGTTTCTTCGGGAAATGGTCGAACTGGGCCTCTTGCTTGCACCGATCCTGACGATCCTGCTGCTGCTTCTGGCGGCCAAGCAGCTCTACGATATACCGGCGGCGGAGCAGGAAGACGGGGACAGGCAGCCGGAAGAAGAGCAGCCGGAAAATCAGTAGCAACAGGTCAGAAAAAACCTTGAAGCCTATCGGGATACCATGAACTATAGAGAAGAACTGACAATCCAGGCCGCAAACATCATCGGTCTCGGAGAAAAAGTCCTTACCACCGAGGGAGAAGACAAAAAGATCAAATCCTTTGTCGATGAAGCGGCCTTTCACGACTTCAGGATTTCAGGCCTGTCATTTCTCAGCAGGGTCTTTGGCGAAAAGGCCGTCCACTACAAACACTTTTTCAACGAAGTCACCCAGGCCACCGCCAGCAGGACCAGAAGGGGTATCGCCATCCTTACAGCGGCACGGCGGGATCTGGAAAATAACTGGCTGGAAAGCAGCCGCCAGAGACTCAGCAAGGATATCCTGACCGATATACTGCGGCTCGCCAATATCCAGATCGGACTCGGGAACTACGGGGCCGCGGCCACCATTGCCGGTAGCGTCTTAGAAGAGATCTTACGTCTGCTCTGTCTGGATGCGGAGATCAAGATCCACAATACAACCCAGGGCAAGGCCTCTGCCAAACGGGCGCTGCAGCTCTCTGGAGAGGCATATAAAAAGGGTCTCTACGAACGGAGCCTGCACCGCCAGATGCTTCTCTGGATTGAACTCTACGAACAAGCGGTCACCGGAAAAAGCGAAGGGCTTGGCAAAAAACAGGCCCAGGCCATGCTCTCGGGCGTGCAGAATTTTTTGGAGAACAGCCGGAAAAAGGGTTGAAAAGAGAAAGAGATTCCCACCACAAAAGACGTTTCCACTCATTAGACTCACAACAAAATACGCCTTAAATACGAGCAGCCTTTTTGAGAGTATCTGTCGCCCATTGGTTAATACTTTTACCCTTTGCCTGGGCAACTGCTGCCACTGCTGCGTGAACTTCTGCAGGAACTCTTAACATTAATTTTCCAGAATAGGATTTTTGTGCCAATCGGCCTGTTTCTTTGCTTATTGCAATATAGTTATTTACAGATTCATGAAATGCTTTTTCCAGTTCGTCGACAGTTGCTCCATGAAAACCAACAATGTCTTTGATACCAGCCAAATGGCCAACAAATATTCGATCTTCACTATCATATTCTATACGAGCGACATAGCCTTTATATTTCATTATGTTCATAATGCACTCCTGCCATTTCCAAAAATTTACGAGTATCTTTTACTCTATAACGTAATGCGGCTTTATCTGGATGTGGCCGATGAAAGTCTATTCTAATATTGTTGAGAACAAAGCTCACAGCTGAACCATCCTTCTCTGTGCGAGTTGCCCCTAAGGCGAGAAGTAGAGATTCGATTTTTTTCCACTCAATATTGCCGTTGACCGGATTTGCAAAGATTGCTCTGAGTGTTTTCTTGTGTCTGCTGTTCATACATAGATATTATACGGGCATTCCGGTTAACGCAATCAAAAAACGCTATCATCGAGATATAAGAGATACTATGTCAAACTTCAGCGAGTACATTTTTTTTGATATAATTTCAAAATACTACATTGAAATTCGGTCACAACATCTATCGGGCACGATATAAGAAATATGCACAGGCAGTGAAACGAAAAACAGCGGCAAGTACAGTTTTTTCGTGTAAAAGGGTCAGAGGCGAAGGCGTAAGGCTCACCGCTATGGTAGAGTACACAGCACAGTTTGCAGCGAAGGTTTACGAAAAGATCACCCATCCGCAGGGAGATTTTCTTGTCTCTCCCCGCGAAGTAGACGATTTTTGCAGAATGCCCACAAGAAGGCCATGCAGCAGAAATTAAAAATCATTAAAAAAATCGAACTATTAGAGTTTTTGCAGTGCGGCAATACGCTCCTCAAGCGGAGGATGGCTTCGGAAAAGGCTGGCAAAACCCTTTTTCCCGCCGCGAATACCGAAGGCCGCAACCTGCTCGGGCAGCTTGGCCGGCTCGTGGATTGCCTGCAGGCGCTGCAAGGCGCCGATCATCTTCTCCTTGCTGGTCAGATAGGCTGCCCCCTTGTCGGCGACATACTCCCTCCTCCGGGAAAACCACATCACGATAATAGAGGCAAAGACCCCCAATATCAGCTCCAGAACAAAGGCAACGGCCATATAGCCAAAAAAGCCGAGGCCCTCGCCATCGTCATCACTGCTGAGAAAACTATTGATCAGATTGGCGGCAAGGCGTGAGAGGAAGATAACAAAGGTGTTCAAAACCCCCTGAATCAGAGCCATGGTTACCATATCACCACAGGCAACGTGGGTAACCTCATGAGCCAGAACGGCTTCGGCCTCATCCTTTGTCATGTTGTTGAGAAGACCTGCAGAGACGGCAACCAGGGCCTTGTTCTTGTTCATTCCGGTGGCAAAGGCGTTGACATCGCTTGAGTTATAGATCGCCACCTCCGGCATTCCTATCTCTGCCTCTTTGGCCATACGCTCGACGGTCGTGTATAACCACCGTTCGGTGTTGGTTTCAGGGCTTTCGATAACCCGGGCGCCAACAGATTTTTTGGCAATCCACTTTGACAGGGCAAGCGAGATAAAAGAGCCGCCGACACCAAAAACAGCGGCCATAATCAACAGGCCTGAAGTGGTGCGGCTGTCGAGTCCCAAAAGGGACATAACAATGCTCAACAGCAGCAGGATAGCAAGGTTTGTTGCAAGGTAGAGAAAAATCCGTAACACGTCACTCCTCCATTGTCTGATAGGATCAGAGAGGCTGCCGAAAGACCAGAATCGCCATCGGCAAGCCACACATCCAGCAAGGTCGAAAAATCAACGTCTGTACTGTAAACATTCTTTGCTCTCTCACAAGGGCAGCGGTGCAAAATACCCCTCTGCCGCAGACTGCGCAAAATCGGGGAAGGCCCCAAAACGTTTGAGGAGACGTGCGGTACTAGGCAAAACGCTGCAAGACCTTTTTCACGGTATTTCCATCGGCACTTGCGCCAAAATGGGCCATTGTCGGCTTCATGGCCTGCATACAATGGCCAAAGGCGGAAAAGTCGATATTGGCCTCGATCCAGTCGAATATCTCCTGCTCGGAGGCCTGCCGGGGCAGGTAGCCTTCGAGCAGGGCAATATAGGGCGAAGAATCTCCTTCACCTTTGGCTGCCAGGAGCTCCCGTTCAGATTTTATCAGTTTTTTAAGAATTGCAATGACCTGATCGTCGGAGAGCTCTTTTGTATCCTGTCTGCCAAACTCGCCCATGATGATGCGGATTGCCTCTTTTTTCTGAGCATCTCTTGCCTTGATAGCGGCAACGAGATCATCTTGCAGCTGTTGTTGCAGGCCCATCGTTCTTTTTCTCCATCTTTTGCAGATTTTCTTATCAACCAGCCGCTGACAAAAGGCCAAATACCCGGCCGGGCTGTTCTCTGATCAGCCGACCGAAAGACAAACAATCCGGATCGTCCGATACCGGGAAGAGCAATTCCAGCACCGCTGGTATAAAAAAACGGTTATCAATAGCCATTGATAACCGTTGCGTTTCTGGTACACCAGACAGGATTCGAACCTGTGACCCCCTGATTCGTAGTCAGGTACTCTATCCAGCTGAGCTACTGGTGCATAACGATAATCTTATACTCGAATGCGTCTTTGAACTCAAGATTGTTTTTTCTTACGCGCATCTTTTTCAGCCTTATGAAAGACGATCTCATTCTCTCCGGGCTTTAGGTGTTCTTCGGCCTGGATCGAGATCTCAACATCATATTTCTTTTCCATCTCCAGCAGCTCATTGCGCTTCTTGTTGAGGAGATAGGTGGCGACGTCAAGAGGAAAACGACAGTCAATGCGTTCCACCGGCTTGCGGCTGGCCCCGGTCTGGATCCGTCTCAGATAGAAGAGAGAGAGCGTTTCCACCGAGCGTACAATACCGCGCCCCTTACAATGTTCACAGCGCAGGTAATTACCCGCCTCAATCGGGGCGCCCAGCTTCTGGCGGGAGATCTGCATCAGGCCGAATTTTGAGATACGACTGAAATCAACCTTGGCCTTGTCCTTTTTCATCGAGCTGCGGAGCTGTTTTTCAACGGCCATAATATTTTTCTTGCTCCGCATATCGATGAAATCGACGATGATAAGCCCACCAAGATCCCTGAGCCGCAGCTGCCGTGCCAGCTCTGTCGCAGCCTCCATATTGGCCTGAAAGATAGAGGCCTCAAAGTTTTTTCCCTTTGAAGTGGAACCAGAGTTCACATCAACGGAGACCAGGGCCTCGGTGGTCTCGATGACAATGGAGCCACCGGAGGGGAGATTGACCCAGGGCTGGTATATCGACTCAATCTGATCTTCAACGCTGTACTGATTAAAAATAGGCCGTGCGCCGCGATGCCGCTTGACAGAAACCGTCTGTTGCGCCTTCGGCAGCATCTTGACAAAGTCCCGTACCTGCTCAAGCGCCGTCTTATCATCGACCAGGATCTCCTGGATGGCGGGGTCGAAATGCTCACGCAAAAAGCGGCTGATACTGTGCTGATCTTCATAGACCAGGCCAACACCTTCCAGTTTCTGCCCCTTTTTCTTGATATCGGCCCAAAGGTTGAGCAGATAATCGACATCCCGGCTCAGGGCATCTTCTGTGATCTCGCTGCTGGCTGTCCGTACGATCCAGCCGATCCCCTCAGGAACCTCCAGGCCCTGCATTATTTCGCGAAGCTGCGTGCGACGCTTTTCTCCAGAGATCTTCCGGGAGATGCCCGAAGAATCTGACCCCGGCATCAACACCACACATCTTCCAGGGATAGAGAGGAAGGTCGTCATATTGGCCCCCTTCTTGCCCACCTCTTCCTTTACCACCTGGGCAAGAAGATTCTGGCCCTTATCGAGGACATCACTGATATTTATTTTTTTCCACTGGCGGGTTTCGACCAGATGCCTGGTTTGTTCGTCGAGATCCTGCCGGTAATATTCGGGGTGGATCTCAGAAAAGGGCAAAAAGCCGTTTTTACTGGTTCCGTAGTCGATAAAGACCGCCTGCAGGCTGGGTTCTATGCCGACAATTTTTGCCTTGTAGATATTGTTCTTTCGCTGGGTACCGGAGACGGTGGTCACATTCAGTGACTGAAGACGGCCGTCTTCAAGAAGGGCAAGCCTGCATTCCTCCGGCTCTTCAGCATTGATCAACAGCTTGCAGACCTTCTTGTCTTCTTGCTGCCTGGCCGTCTCTGCTTTCTTTTTCTGACGAGAGGACTCTTTTTCCTGCTCATCTTCAGCCGCCTCAGAAGATGACTCGGAGCCTTCTTTGGCCTCGATTTTTGGCTCCGTATCCGACGTGGTCTTTTTATCGGCCCGGGATCTCGAGCGCTGACCTCTCCCCTGTGCTGATTTTTTGGCCTTGCCTTGCGGTTCCTGCGCACGCTCTTCGGGCGAGGTATCATCCGGTGAAATATCCTTTTCAGACTCCGAAAACCCGTCTTTCTCCTCGGAATCTGAGGCCGGTTTATCGTTCTGTTTCTTTGCAGCGGCCGACTTGCGTCGTCCACCTCTTTTGGCGGATGCTTTTTTTTCAGGTTTTCCAGGAGACGACGGTTTATCCTCACGCTCTACAACAGGTGTGTCTTCACCGGCAGAAATTTCCTTCCCTTTGCCTGCGGTTTCATCCTGCTCAGATTTTTTTGCAGTGGCCTTTGCCGCCCTGCCAGCAGGGTTCTTTTGCTTCTTCGCAGGAGATCTTTTTTTCTTTGCCGTGACGCCTTTTCCGGCCGTGGTCTTCTTTTCCGTCTTTTCGGGATCCTGTTCTGCGGTATTCGACCTGCTCTTCCACCAGGGGCCTTTTGTTGCCTTGATTTTGACGACGTTCTCCTCGTTTACTTCTTCTCTGCTTTTTGCCATTCTGGCTCCTTGTTCACAGACTCCCGACCTGCACAAAACCATAACTGCAGACTCTCTGTCTTATCAGGGTGTGCGGTAAATAACCTCAACCCCTGTTGTCTTATGTCCGATGCCCGGGAGTTCTGACAAATCACTTACGAAACGCTCCCGCTGCACGACAAGACAACACGGCGGGACAATGCCGACATTGGATCCTCGCCAAAGATGGCTCTCTGAGACAGCTGCCTTGCAGGTCTTTTTGTTTCTTTTTGGTCAGGATATCATACTGTTGTATTCCGCCTTCCTTGCCTTACCACAAATTTTGCTGAAGCTGTCAGACAACGATCTGCGGACTCTTACCGGCGAGAGGACAATGCGACTCTATTTCTGTGCCAACCCCGAAAAATGGGCAGGAAAAACATTCATATGCAACAGAACAACGACAACAAACCGTTCAACCCTGCTGCGCGGAGCAAAAGATTCAATGAATAATGAGCCGACTGAGGATTGTACTCCAGCCTCTATCTCACAACCCATACCTCTTCTTGAGGCGGGGCGGGTATGCAGTGTGCATTTCGACTCAGGCCGAATGCAACATCACTGGCGCTCTTTCTAACGCCTATCGTCGGGAAACACAAATACTATTTCACCCGCCACCAGAAAAAGCCCATCGTTTGCCTTGACCAAAGAGCGCTCCATCCTCATATTCGCGACAAAGCAAAGGCAAAGGACATAAATGGTCTTACAAACAGTACAGGCCTTGATTTCTCTGCCGAGGCATGCTAGGATGAGTCGGCTAAAAAAACCTTTCTAAGGCGCTGAATTTATACTCTTTTTAATAAAACCATTTCCTTACATGTAAAATGACAACATACTCTCTCGCCCAAGACGGCTCTGTCCTGGATTCTCAGCACCAGACGCTCTCAAAGCGTTTCGCCCTGTTTTTTTCCGGTATTTTCATCTGTTTGCTCCTGTCTGGCCAAACGGCCTTTGCAGAAGAGGTATCAACGGATAAATGGGATATTTCTGCCGATAAAATTGTTCGCTACGACAACCCGAACAGTATCGTGGCAACGGGTAATGTCCTTCTGGTCAAAAAGGAGAGGGTACAGAAAACACCGTCCCCCGAAGATACTGGTCTCACCTCCTGGCAGGAACTGCTCGGTGAAGGCAAGCCAACGACACCTCCAATCACTGCAGAGGAGGTCGAAAACCGCCGGCCGACATACCAGACAAAGATAACGATCAAGGCGGACTGGATAGTCTACGACGTTGAGCGTCAGACCGTCAAGGCCAAGGGAGATGTGAGTATCGTCACAGAAGAGGACCAACTCTATGCCAGAGAAGGTTTTTTAAAACTGGTTGACGAAACCGGAACATTTACCGACGCCGTTATTATCAGAGATAAAGATGCGCTGCACCTCGAGGGGCAAAGCATTGAAAAAACAGGGCTTGATACCTACCGGATCGTCGATGGCTGGGCCATCACCTGTAAACTCGAAGAAGGTCAGATCCCACCCTGGTCGTTTTCCAGTGCCAACACAGACATACGCCAGGGCGGCTATGCGGTACTCAAACATGCCAGATTTAACATCAAAAACATCCCGGTGCTCTACTCACCCTATCTGATCGTACCGGTGAAAAATACCCGGCAAACCGGTTTTCTGTTTCCAGAATTTTCGCAGTCAACCAACAACGGTTTCGGTTTTAACCTGCCCCTGTTTATTAATATCTCCGACTCGGCGGACGCGACATTTTTCCCGGAATTTTACACAAAGCGTGGCGTTATGCCGGGGCTTGAGTTTCGCTATGTTGCGGACGAAAACAGCAAAGGAACCTTTATCGGCTCTTACATGGACGATCAGCTCTCTGATCCATCCGAGACAGAATACTATGAAGACACCGGTTATACCCACGATAACAGTGACAGATACTGGCTGCGCGGGAAAGCAGATCATACCTGGGCAGGACTCTGGCAGTCCAGGCTCGATGTCGACCTTGTCTCTGATGAAGATTATCTGCGGGAATTCTCGAATGGCTATACCGGATTCAAAGAGAGCCAGAAGCGTTTTCTGAAGACCTTTGGCCGCGGCTTCAACGAAGAGACCATCGCCGAGAGACAGAACTCTTTCAAGGTGCTGAGAACCTGGAAGGGTATGTCCCTCGTTGGCCAGGTTATCGCCATTGACGATGCCAACACAAGCCAGGAGAACAGTGGGGAACCGCAAGCCGCCGCCAATGATGCGGCGCAAACAGAGGCTTCCACCGACAACAGTACCTCAACACAGGCTTCCGCCCAAAAGCCGTCTCCTCTCTGGACACTGCCGAACATTGATTTTTCCGGATCGCTGCCCTCAGGTTTTGCAGACGTCCGTTTTAACTGGAATGCCGATTATGTGAACTACTGGCGGGAGGAAGGTGTTGGCGGCAGCAGGATCGATCTTCAGCCGTCACTGTCCAGCCCGCTGCCGCTTGGTCCCTATCTTGAATCCAGGGCCGAGCTGTCTCTGAGAAACACCTTTTATCAGGTGCAAAGCTACGGCGAACAAGACTGGTGGCAGTACGATGATACCCAGAACCGTTTCTACGGGGCCATTGAGCTTGAGACAGCGACCACCCTTGAGCGGGATTTTGCATCGGCAAAACCGCTGCGCCACCAGATCAGGCCGTATCTCAAATACCTCTATATCCCCGACGTCGATCAAAGCGAGCTGCCACAGTTTGACAAGGTGGACATGATCGACGAGCAAAATACCATTACCTACGGTGTCGATAACTTCTTTGACCATGTAATCAGCAGGGCCGGCAGCATCAACCGGCTGCAGGACTATGCCCAGATCAGTGTCGAGCAATCCTACAATATCAGCCAGTCATCGGATGAGCCGTTTTCCGATATCCGGGCCAAGCTGCGCTGGCTGCCACTGGCAAAAACTGCAATCACCTACAAGACCCTTATTGACGTCTATGGTGAAGGTTTTCATGCGCACACGCTCGAGGCCGACTACCGTAACAGCAGGGGAGACTTCCTCAGTCTTGATTACTCCTTCAAAGAGGCGGAAAACATTGAACAGCTCAATGCCTCTGCCGGAACAACGATCAGCCACAACTGGCTGCTCGAAGGTGGCATTAAACACTCGATCTCGGCGGATAAGACAACCGAGGCCGTGGGCGCTCTCACCTACCAGGCCCCCTGTTGGTCGGTGAAGCTTCAAACCACCTATAAACCGGAAGATACCAGCTATTTCATCGTTTTTAATCTTGCAAATATCGGGATTCCTATAGGGACGTCTTTTTAGTAATTGACGAAAGACAAAGCGTACCGGAGGCCCCTATCTGAAAAAACGATATGCCGCTCTTCCTCCGACATCTGTTTCTTGCCATCGTCCTGTTCTGCGGGACGATGGTGCTGTTCAATCTGCTGATTCCTCCTCCCTACAAGGCCATTCATCTCAGCTCGGGACCGCCAAGTTTTGTCGATGACGCAGATCCAGAATCACTTTTGACGGTGCTCAGACAACAGGAAAAATATCTCAAAAGCCAAGCCCGGCAGCAGACCGTCACCATCGGCTCACGGAGCTTCACCTGCGGCTGGCTGCTGGAATCATTGCAGGACTTGATCCACTTTCTCCAACAACGCCCCAGCCCGTCAGAGCTGGATAGGTTCATAGAAAACAATTATCTGGTCTTTCAGGCGGGCGGCAGAAAAAACAGCCTGTTGCGCAAGATGCTGGTCACCGGCTACTACGAGCCACTCTTTAAGGGCTGCCGACAGAGAACCCCATCCTGCCGGTTCCCACTCTACCGCCGGCCACTATCACTTGTGCAAGGCACTGACGGCAGCGGCAGACAACAGATCGGACGCTATGACGCAGCCGGGAATTTCACCAGCTACTGGAGTCGCCGTGAGATAGAGGAACAGGGCCTCCTCAAGGGGAGCGAACTGGTCTATCTCAGAGATGCCTTTGACGCCTTCCTCCTGCATATCCAGGGCTCAGGGAGAATAGAATTTGAGGATAAGACGGTACGTTCTTTAAGATTTGCCGGCTCCAACGGTCTCGCCTACAAGAGTATCGGCAAATATCTGGTGGACAGAGGTATTATGGAGCTGGAGGCAGTCAACATCGAGACCATACGCGCCTATATCGATCAATATCCAGACAAGGCGGCAGCGCTGATGCAGCAGAACCCCCGTTTTATCTTTTTTGACTGGGGAGACCAGCAAGGGCCAAAGGGGAGCCTGGGTGTGGTTCTGACCTCCGGCAGATCCATTGCCATTGACGGGCAGGTCCTCCCATATGGAGCCATCGCCTATCTGCAAACAGAGAGACCGATCCTTGACACGGAGCAAAAGATCACCAGCTGGCAACCTATGGCCAGATTCGTTCTCGCCCAGGATACAGGCGCCGCAATAAAGGGTGCTGGAAGGGCAGATTTTTTCTGGGGAAACGGAGCATACGCAGAAACGGCTGCCAATCATATGCGGCAGCCGGGCAGGCTTTACTTCCTGGTTAAAAAGGGTTTTGGCAACAAGATCCATTGAACCCGGAATCATTTTTGGATGACAAAACAGATAAAGGCCCTCGACCGCAGATCTCTTTTCTTTTTTGCCGCGAAGGCTGTCAAGCTCTCGCCAGCATTCAAAAAAATATTTAATTATTCAAGGATGCAGGTTACAATCCGCGAGATTTCTTGTCTTGTTAACGCGCTTTTTACTGCAAAAGAGAGATTGCAAGAGACTGCGGGTAATACATCCAACAGAGGTAATATGTCGCTATTTTTTTTACTCCGAATATTCACGGTCAGTTTACTGTTTGCAGGCCTTGTCCCGACAAGCATCTGCTCTGCTTTTTCCTTTACCGCCTACGAAAAAAAGCTGGCTGAAGAAGACAATAGCTCCATGCCGGCAAACCTCGATACATTACAATGTCCTGCCTCCATGCAAAAGGCGAAAATCGCCGTTATGATCGGCCAGGAATTCCAAGACGGGAGAAGAAGAATCTTTTACAATACGGGACAAAAGACCGGCCTAGCTGCCTATAAACAAATACTTAACGAGTTCAATGCAGGCTTCAGCCGTCTCGGTTTAACGACGGCAACAGCTGAAGAAATCAACGAGCAAATTGCCCAAGAAGAGCAGGAGGCTTTTTTAAACAACGATCTTGACGCCGCTCTGTCGGCCAGCTCCCGCCTGGGTGCAAAATATATGATCCAGGGCAATATCTCTACAACGTTAAACACTAACAGGATGGTGGACGTTGATGAAATTTTTATCACGGTCAGCCTCTTTCTGGTGGACAGAAAAGGCAAACGGCTTTCAACAGCCACGGTAAGCGACAGCAGCTATACAGACGCCAATATCGCAGAGTCTGTTGGTCTTCTGATAACAGAAAAGGCTGACTCCATCGTGGCAACACTGTTTTCCCCAATATGCAATGGAGAAAAAAATTGAAGCAACACAAGCCCCAACTCTCAATCCTGATTGTATGCCTTTTTCAGGTATTCATTTTTCTAGTTCAGCCCCTGTGCGCCGAAACACAACAGACACTTGTAGTAACCGCAGAAGGGCTTGCAGACCCGAACGCAGACACGTATAAGGGTGACAGGGCGATGATGATAGATGACCTGCGTCTTGACGCTCGACGACAAGCCATTGAAAAAGCGGTCGGGGTCTACGTTGAGTCAAGCACCCTGGTTGAGAACTACCTGCTTATCGAGGATAATGTGCTCTCCAAATCGAGCGGGTTAATTAAACGGATACTCGATGAATCCTCACCACGGCTCGGGAATGATGGACTTATGCATATGACCATTACCGCCGAGGTATTTATTTCCGATATAAAAAAGGCCCTCAATGACTTGGACAGACAGAGTCGAAAGCGACTGATACGAAGCCATGGTGACCCGACAATCTCTGTTGCCATTATCGTCAGAGATGCAAAGCGAGGCTCCCAAACAAATGCCGAAATTTCACCAATTGCGGAAAATATTCTCAAAGAGCGTTTCGTCGATTTTGGTTACCGTGTCTGGTCCGAAGACTATACCAAAATGCTCAAGGCCGAAGCCGGAGCAAAAAAAACCTCTCGAAAAGTTGCAGATTTCTCAGTTATTGGAGAGGTCAAATTCAAAAAGGCAACAGTACAACTTAAGGCATCGGGCTTGCAAATAACACGCCACAGTCTTACCTCCTGGACCGTGAAATGTATCAACAACCACACTGGAGAAGAGGTCTATTTTAACAACAAGGTCCCTAAAAAAAAGGCCTGGACAGACGAAGACGAGGCGATGGAAGAGATTGGTTCGATGATTGGTCAGGAATTCAACAAGGATTTCTTTGAAAATGAACTGCTCAAGCCATCACAACTTGTTGAGTTACAAATTACAGGCCTTGCCGATTACGATACAGCGACCCTTGTAAAGCAAGAATTCAATGGCCTGAGAAACATTCTTAATGTGCAAATCCAGAACTTTGATGGGACGGGGCTGACTATTTTTGAAGTAGAGTGCAGCGGAGGCAGCAAAAATATCGCCCAACTGATCAACAACGCTGTCATCCATCCAATAAATGAAAAATTAACCAGCTCGAGGATGAAGCTGCGCTCTTTCCACGGGAATGTCGTTCAAATAGCGGTCAGTCATAAGGATACACAACAAACCCTGCAGCAGGAAATTTCGGCAAAACCACCTGCCGGCCTGGCCCTTGCCAGCAAGGAACGGATTAGCAAAATAATAAAAGATCCTGAAATACTGGCAAAAGTAGCCCAAATGAATCCTGCTGCAGCCCCTTTGGCAAAGTAGCAGCAGCCTGGAGGAAGCTTCTTGCCTCTTGCCCGGTTTGAACTACAAAAGATATGAAGAAATCTTTTCTCTGCTGTTTCAAAAGTAAATTTTCTACTGCAAACAACAGAAACAAAAGGAAATACCTGCGAATACACCATTTGCTCAGATACTGGATATATCTTACCCGTCCTGCCGTGTAGTATCAGACGAGGAAGATCATTTCGAAAAAAATATAAAGGGAGTTACACTATGCGACACCAATTTGCCACTACCATCCTTACAGTTCTTGTCTTCTTTTCCCTGACCCAGCTCGGTTGCGTACCAACAAGCACCGGAACAGGCGGGGCTGCATCTCAAAGGGCCAATCAGGTTGCAGATAACAGTATGTACCAGGCTGTCCAATATGCCAACGCAAACAAGAAGGGACCAACCCTTATCGTTCTTCCCGGAAAAATAAAGGCTGCCAGCACCAACTTTTTGCACAGACTGTCGGCAGATAACATTGCCGATTTTGCCGAGATAGAGCTGAGCAAGGCAAATTTTAATGTGCTCGAACGTGAATCCCTGGGCCCCATGCTCAGAGAGCTGCAGCTCGCTATCAATATGGGCAATGCAGGTGCCTTGCAACAGTTTAGACGTGGCCGTTTCAAATCAACAAAATGGTTTGTCAAATTTGATATCTTAAAGGCTCAGGAGACCGCGGCAGCAGGCTCAGCATTTGATGGCGGTACTTTAGGGTCAATTGTGGGTGATGTGGTCGACGGTGTTGCAGGCTCAGTTATTGGAAAAACCGTCGGCTCTGCCGAGACAGAAGAAGAAGCACGCGTCTGGATCATTGGTCTGCGCTATAAGATCATTGATGCCTCTACCTCCGAGCAGGTAGCGACAAACTATATCGAAAGGAAGATGGAGACAGGGCAGAAGGCTCAGGGTCTTCTGGGAATGTCTGGTCACGCGGAACAACAGGTCACTATCGATACTGCAATACAGGCCCTTATACAGCAAGCGGTTATAGAGATAGACAGGCAAAAATAAATTGTACAAGGCAGACAACAGAGAGGCTTTACCCTCCTCGAGAAATAACCTGTTTTTGAGGAGGGGCCAACACAGAACCGACAAAGGATCTCACCCGTCGTTGCTATTCTCAGATATCATATGTCCTTTGTAAAGCAGCTGTTTACGAAGGATCTGCAAATTGTTGAAGTTGCCTTTTTCAGCCACGGAGCCGCTCAAAACGCTGCCAGAAATCAGGAAAGGACTTGGCAACACAGTCCTCTCCAAGGATACGTACTCCGGACAGGCAAAGTCCGGCCACGGCAAAACTCATCGCAATACGGTGGTCTTTGTAGGTCTCTATCTCGGCGCCGTGCAGACCGCGCCCTCCTTCACCGTGGATAATCAAGGCATTTTCCTGCTCCTCCACCCTGGCACCGATTTTTGCCAGCCCACCTGCCACAGCCGAGAGCCTATCACACTCCTTTATACGCAGATGAGCAATATTGGTCAGGGTTGTCCTGCCTTCGGCAAAGGCGGCAACAACCGCCAGGGTCGGCACGACATCCGGCATATCGGCCATATCGACGCTTATAGCACGAAGCTTTTCTGGCCCTTGAACACTGACAGATGTCCCCCTTTTTTTCACCTCGCAGCCCATCCGCCCCAACAGCGGCACCAGCATGGCATCCCCCTGCAGCGAGGGAACCGGAACGTTTTTTACCTGTACCCTGCCCCCAGTCACAGCCGCCGCTGCCCAGAAATACGAGGCATTTGAGGCATCACCTTCTACCGTGTAGTCGCAGGCCCTGTACATCCCCTGTGGAATATGAAAACAGCGGTAGCTTTCATCGCAATCGACGCGTATGCCGAAATCAGCCATAACCGCCAGAGTCATCGCCACATAGGGCCGGGAAGGTACAGTCCCCTGCACCTCTAGAGTAGCCGGTTGCCGGGCGTATGGAGCAACCAGAAGCAGAGAGGAGAGGTACTGGCTGCTCATCCCCTCAGGTAGAACCGTGGTGCCACCGGCAATCCCGTTGGCCCGTATCTGCAGCGGAGGGCAGCCTGTCCCCAGGGTCGACGACACATCGACACCCCAGCCCCGCAAGGCGGCCAGCAGAGGCGCGATCGGGCGTGTACGCATCCGCTGGTCACCATCTATGACATAGTCTGCCTGACCAAGTGCAGCCACCGAGGTCAGAAAACGTGTCGCCGTACCGTTGTTTCCGAGGTAGATCGGACTCTCACAGGGGCTGATACGTCCTGCACAGCCCTCTATTGTCCAGCTTGTATCCTGGGCAATATCGACACCCAACCGTCTCAGGGCACCGACAGAATAGTCGGTATCCTCGCTTTGCAGTGGTCCAACGATCCGGCTGGTACCCTCTGCTAAAGCCGCGGCAATCAAGGCCCGTTGGGTAAGGCTCTTCGAACCTGGAACCTCAAGGGTTGTATCAATCGATGCTAAAGGTTGTATCTCAATCATAACAAGAATTCTGTAGACTCCCTATTGTACCTGCAACTGGCCGATCAAGGAACGCAGATCAGCCAACCCTTCGGCTGCCATATAGTCGGCGATACCATCCAAAATCTCTTCACTGACGCGTGGATTAACGAAGTTGGCGGTTCCTACCTGAACGGCAGAGGCTCCGGCCAGAATAAACTCAAGGGCATCTTCGGCCGACTCAATGCCTCCGATCCCGACAATCGGGATCGAGACCTTCCTGTAGACCTCATACACCATACGCAGTGCCACCGGTTTGATCGCCGGCCCGGAAAGACCACCAATGACGTTGGCCAGAACCGGCCTTCGTGTCTTCAGATCTATGGCCATACCAATCAGGGTGTTTATCAGAGAAACCGCATCGGCCCCGGCGTCTTCAACGGCACTGGCAATCCGGCCAATATCCGAAACATTCGGGGAAAGCTTTACCATGACCGGCACCGAGGAATGCCTGCGCACGACCTCGGTTACCGCCGCTGCCATCCGCGGATCTGTACCAAAGGCAACACCTCCCTTTTTGACGTTGGGACAGGAGATATTCACCTCTATGGCGGCCACACCTTCGACTCCGCGGAGCCGCGAGGCAATCTCACGATACTCTTCTATTGAATCACCGAGGATATTGACCAGGACCGGGACACCCAGTGCCTTCAGATAAGGCATTTTCTCGCTCAGAAAACGATCAATTCCAACGTTTTGCAGACCAATGGCATTCAACATGCCACAGGCGGTTTCGACAATACGGGGCGGAGGGTTACCAGAGCGGGGACGCAGCGAGATCCCTTTGACAACAACGGCACCGAGACGCTTGAGATCCACCAGACCTTCAAACTCACGGGCGTAGCCGAAGGTTCCCGATGCGGTCATAACCGGATTGTTCAGCTCCAGAGAACCGAGCATAACACTCATATCCGCCATTATTCTCCCCCTGGAACGCGGTCCCAGCCTAGTCTTTGCGCATCAAAAACCGGACCATGAACACAGACATGCACATAGCTTCCCCGCCAGTCGGGCCTGGCACAGCCAAGACAGGCGCCCATACCGCAGGCCATAAGCCCTTCCACCGACACCTGACAGGATACCCCGGCCTGCTTGCATATTCGGGCAATGGCGGCCATCATTGCCTCCGGGCCGCAGGTATATACGACGGCCTCTGAAGACAGAGGCCGCGATCCGAGCAGATCTGTTACAAGGCCCTGAACGCCAAAGGAACCATCATCGGTGGTACACTCGAGCTTCACAGGGTATTGTTGAAAATCAGCATAGAGCGGCGCAACATCGTTGGCACTTCGCCCGCCAAGTATGACAAGATCCTCCTGGCAGTCTTCTTTCAACCTGCAGTTCTCGGCCACAAGAAAGAGGAGAGGGGCTATGCCAAGGCCCCCGCCGACAAAGATCGAGGAGCCGTGACTCTGTATGTCAAAAGGCCTGCCCAGCGGCCCAAGAACTGAAAAACTCTCACCGACCGCTGCCGCGGCCAAACGTTTGGTCCCCTGCCCGACGACACCGAAATAGATCTGTATTGTATCGCCGTCAACAATATTATGGATCGAAAAAGGCCGCCTGAGCAAAGGTGCCTGGGCCTCAGAGATACGAACCATAACGAACTGTCCCGGACGTGCCGCCGCTGCGATCTGCGGGGCATACAAAGTGAGCCGCCGGTGAACCGGAGAGAGCTCTTCAACACCGGCAACAAGTGCATTTTCCTGGTATCGTGTCATAGTTCACAATTCATGAAAGAAGAGAGCAGCTCCTGTCCCTCCCCCGTAGAAGCTCAAAGGGAAAATACTCGACCATCTCAAGATGGCCGAAGAGGCAATAGAGCAACCATGCCCCGAATATACCCCCGATTGAAAAACCTTGCACGGAGTAGTTCCCCCTGCTATAAGAATCTTTCTCACATAGAACCTTGACCCTTACATTATGATATCTGAATCCTTTTTTCTCGTTATTGCCGGCCTCTTTGGAGCCGTCGTCGGCAGTTTTTTAAACGTTGTCATTCTACGACTGCCCGATCCCGAAAAATCCATTGTTCTACCGGCATCCCATTGTCCTGGCTGTCAGTCTCCACTGCGCTGGTACGAGAACCTGCCTCTTCTCAGCTATCTCTTTCTCCTCGGTAGATGCGGACACTGCAAGACAACAATCTCGCCGCAGTATCCTCTGGTGGAAGCCGCGATGCTCCTCTTATCGGTGGGGCTTATGCATAAATACGGGCCAGGCCTTACCTGGGGGATCTATTTCTGTTTTGCGGCCGCTCTGCTTGTGGTGACGGTGATTGACCTGCAGAAGCAGATCATCCCAGATCTCATCAGTCTGCCCGGCATCCTGCTCGGCTTTCTGTTCTCCTTTGTCAATCCGCATATAGGCTGGCAAAGCTCGCTCATTGGACTGCTGATTGGTGGCGGCTGCCTCTACCTGATTGCGCTCGGCTATTACCTGGTTCGCAGGCAGGAGGGTATGGGCGGTGGAGACATTAAATTGCTGGCAATGCTCGGGGCCTGGCTTGGCTGGCAATCGCTGCCTTTTATTATCTTTGTCAGTTCACTGAGCGGAGTCTTTGCCGCTCTTATGGTAATGCCCCTGCAGAAAAAAGGCGCCCTGACCAGGATACCCTTTGGCCCCTTTCTTTGTGGCGCGGCATTGCTCTTTCTGTTTTTTCAGGAGACTATCATCCATTATTTTCAGCTCTATCTCAACGGACAGTGGCCCTGAGCTCAATCGCACTCTGCTGTAAAAACCGCTCTCAATAAAGATGAGCTCCATACCCAAAGAACCAACAAAATTCATTACAGTGTTTAACCGGGAATTTTTTCCACATCTATGAGGATGTAGCAGACGGTCCCAATCAGGTTTTAATTTGTCTTTTAATCAATCAAAAGAGTCCGGCTGATTTCAAATTTCTGAAACAATCGTTTCTTCTCTTTCTGCGGTAACAACCATACCACGAATTTCCGAACCATTTTCATAATCATTGTCTGCCTCAGAATCATCACCCTCAGTTTCAGTGCCACAACAATCATTATAACCGTCATCCTCACGATCTCTTTCCACCGCCTTCTCGCCCTCATCTCCCCAAAGACCAAGAACGTCTAAAAGAGTAATTGGATTATTGCCAACAGCTCCATAAAGATTCAAACCACCAAAAATACCGGTCGAATCAGGTGTGGTTCTTTCCGAGGAGTCGATGATCGCAGGCAGCTGGTTGCCCTGCCGCTCAAAGCGGGTGGTATTGCCGTTGCTGTCAACGGCTGCGGCCAGCAGGCAGATACCGCGGGTATTGTTATAAAACAGCTTCCGGTTGCCGTATCTCCAATAAGGTTTATTCAATCGTAGATTTAAACTTGATTATTCTCTGGGTATAAGTAGACTCCTCCGGATATTTCTTTTCCAGAATATTTTTGCCATAAGCGTAAAACCAAACATTTGGATAGTTAGAATTTTTCCCCAATGGCTCCCCAAGTATCTTGATAACTTCGGCTTCGGACATTCCTTTGCGGATACTTCTGAATTTATATTCCCTGTAGCCGGGAACATAGGTTGTCGACCCGATGGTGAACTCCAAAAGGGCTCCTCCCAGTCCATCTAGCCAATAAAAATGAACCGCAGTACCCAAAAAGATCAACAAAAACTTGTTCTTTATATTTATTTTCTTCATGATTTTTTTGTCCTGTTAAATGGGTTCTCGTTTATCTGCCCCAGCTTGAGTCCCCTGGCTCTCCCATTCCACTGCCGAGCCGCTCTGAACGTGTCTAAATTCCAGGTTATTATCTCTCCTTCCGCATAAAGCACCATGCAGGTTGCCATCACGATCAATAGTCACATCATCTTGAAAATATAAGTGAGATGGTTCGTCTCCACCTGGCGTTTTATATATGACCTGTGGAGGGTTCAATCACGCCATCGTGGTAACCTGTGTAATATTCTCCTGTCACGACAACCTCAACACTATTCTCATGTTCAGGCTTATAATATACATTCGTTATCCGTTCCCGGGTATCAATGTCTCGAGGAAGAAAAGTAGCCGTAGAATGCACATAATCTATAGAATCCAATTTAAAAAACATTGCAGTTTCCGTAAATACCGGCCTATTCGACGAACTCTTCTGGGCGAT
>PDWI01001036.1_pt1 | contig 76856 bp, 62 predicted proteins | sample 1430891 | NCBI WGS metagenome assembly PDWI01 (sample SAMN01162508, study PRJNA174530) | Oral metagenome, whole genome shotgun sequencing project. | biome: Marine environment; feature: Marine mammal; material: Swab sample of the gingival sulcus; isolation source: swab sample of gingival sulcus... | reverse complement strand
TCTAGCGAGAAGATTTTGAGATGATAGTGCAGTTGTTTAGAGAAACCTCGAGGGCGTGTACTCTAGTACATAACCGAGCGGTTTACTCGACAACAACTGCACTAGGGCTCAAAATAACGAGCTAGAAGGAGCCACCGCCACCCCCATGACTACTCCCTGACGACGATGTATGACTACTACTACTGCTACTACTTTTTTCTCTTCGAGTCTTCGATATATTATTATACATAAAGCGATCACTGGATTTTGTAATATCTATACTATCCTTTACCACATATTCCTGTGCTAAGTTCTGTTTTACAACAGTCTTTGTTGCTAATATATGATAAAATATCATGCTTGCCGATAATAATAATCCTATAGGAATCGCCCACCACAACGGAGAAATCCATGTCTTATCATAACTAGATAATTTTCTGCCCACATATGGTTTTCCCTTTTTGGCTTCCACCACAAAATCATCTGTACGAACGATAAATTCTTTCATCGCTTCATAATATTCATCAGCACCTAATTTATTAAGCACCGGCTTCATTAACACAGTTAAGCCCTTATCTGTGATAGCATCTATTCCTAAACCCGATGTTGATACATACCACTGTCTATCACTCATCGATAAAACAAGAACCAGTCCATCTCTCGTTTCACCCATACCAAAACCATTATAATCAAAATAATCATCAGCATATTCCATCATGCTTTTAAATCCAACACCATCTACAATATTAATAGCAATATCAAATTTATTTTTCTCACTAATGTCATCTAATCTGTGTTCCAATGTATTTTTTTGCTCTTTTGTCAGTAAATTAACATCATCCACCAATCTAGGAAGAAGTCGCTGTTCTGGTATCACTGGAGTATCTGTTGCAAAAGCTGGCACATAAAGAGCAACTAGCATTATTACTGAAACGATGACAACTAATAATTTTTGTTTTTTCATATGCCCTCCTATAGAAATACATATAAAAATATAATAAAATATACTACCGCTGCACTACCAATCCAGTAAATAAAAAACCACTGAACAGCTATCCCCCAATCAATTGGAATATCCCCTACAAATTTTCCAGTTTGCCCATTCATGGCAAATTGCAATTTTTTATCTTGATATAATGTGTTTAATATCCAAACTGGATAAAATACATATTTAGAGCTTCCTTGATTTAATTGAATAGTACAATTTTTTGTTCGTAGCGTTTCATAATCAGAATGTGCCGAACCAGCAAGAATATCTGCTGTGCTATTTCTAATTCTTTCATTTACCACCAGAGCAGCTTCATCTACATCGACATCATATTTATCCGCCATATATCCTGACATATACATAGTATTAAACATAACAGCGTCCGATAAATCAAATGGTTCTATCGACTGCATTAGTTCATCATCGAGTTGGCTAGCACCATCTGCTGGTACATTTTCAAAAGACAGCTCCCCTTCTCTAATAATAGAATAATAACTCGTTTGAACATAATTATAATCACTATCAGACCAAGAACGTGTCCTAGTTCCTATATATTGAGCTTGACCCTTGGTATGTGTATCAAATAACCAAAATGGTACATACAGACCCTTTATTTCTTTAATATGATTTTCATCTTTAAATAACTTGGGAACGAATTTACCATAACCTACTATATGTTTCTTAAATTTTTGTACAGCTGCTTTTTTATCTAATTGGAATGGAATAATTAAATCAGGACGATCCCCACCAGAAAATTGAGCTGACATAATCACAGGGCTATCACAATATGGACAAGTCGATGAGGCGGTATGTTCATCACATACAATCTCACCACCACAAGAGTTACAAGAATACACTTTCATACCCGCTAATTCACTCTCTTGCCACTCATTATTCGATGTCCTTTCCCAAAGAATATCATCACTCTGATCATTAGATTCCAAATCTTGCATTTGTCTTATAGTCTCTATTTCAAACTCTGTGGAACAATAAGGGCATGCCATTTTTTGACTACCACTTTCAAATTCTAATTTACCTCCACATGCAGGGCATTTATATTGTTGTAGTTGACTCATAATATCTCCTTTAATACTTAATACTTAATACAATAAATATCAAATACATAAGTTTAATAGCATTTTCCAAACAATATATTGCATTTATTTCTGATCCTTTTCATCAAATACATCACCGCATTCTGGGCAAAATTTAGGTGGTTTAGTAGGATCGGATGGTTGCCATCCGCATTTATCACATTGATATAAAGGTGCTCCTACTGGTTTTTTGCTTCCGCATTCTGGACAAAATTTTCCTCTATTAATCGAGCCACAGGCACACGACCAACCTTCTACAACTGGAGCCTGTGCCATATTTCGTTGCATATTCGCTTGCTGCATGTTTGGCTGTTGATATCCACCCTGTGGTGCATAACCAGCTTGAGGATTTTGATATTGTGGTTGCTGTCCCATACCAAACAACTGTTGTGCATTCATTCCACCAGCATTTTGAGCCATACCCATTCCAACAAATGGCATAACGCCCCCACCACTTTCATTAGATGCTGCCATTCTCATAGCATCAGCCTGTGCTGATACCAAAGTTGCCGCAGCCATATTAGGATTACGCATAACGGCACTTTTTTGCAATTCTTTAATCATATCTTCATCTTCTTTAGATGCTGTTACCGAATTTACACCAAAAGAGACTATAACCAGTCCTCTAAGCCTATTCCATTTTTCTGATAATATTTCATTTAACGCAGCAGATAATTCCGTAGTATGTGCTGGAATGGCACTATATCTAACACCCATCTGTGAAATTTTCGCAAATGCAGGCTGCAATGCCGTGAGTAGTTCTGATTTTAGCTGTGAATGAATTTTATCCTTTGTATAATCACTTTCTACATTACCACATACATTTTTATAAAATAAAATAGGATCTTCCATTTTATATGAGTAAATACCATTACAGCGAATGGCAATATCAATGTCCAGTCCTATATTGCGATCCACCACTCTAAAAGGAACAGGATTAGGCGTTCCATACTTATTATCGACTATTTCTTTGGTATTAAAATAATATACACGCTGATCCTTTGCGGTATCGCCTCCATACGTAAAACGCTTTGCTGTCATTTTAAAAGTATCCACTAGACTCTGCCCAAATGAACCTTCAAATATACTAGGTTCAGTAGAAGAATCAAAGGTATATTGCCCAGGTTCTGCACAAACTTCAACTATTTCGCCCTGTTCTACAATAATCATACATTGTCCATCTGCCACCGCTATACCACTACCATTACTGATAATATTATCATGACCCTTAGTATTTGATGAACGGCGACTCGTCTGTTTTTTACCTTTTACTGCTAAAGTATCTTGATCCAAAGCATCACAATAAAAAAATTCCTTCCATTGATCTGCCATCATTCCGCCCGCTGCACCTATTGCCGCTTTAATTAATCCCATGTTCTCTCCTTTGCCCACAAATTAAAAATAGTTACATTTACAGTCATATTATACCACTATTATCTTAAATGTTAACTAATACTATTCTCAAATAAGATTAACTATAAATTGAGAACAGTATAAAAATAAATCGGCATAGCCGATTTACTCTTACTCTTTATCATCGCTCGATTTTGGAACACTATCTAACAGACCATAATGTTCACGAACTTTTTTCTCAATTTCCTCACATAATTCTGGTTTTTCTTGAAATAATTTCTTTACATTTTCACGACCCTGCCCTAGCTTTTGATCCCCATAGCTAAACCAAGATCCAGATTTCTTAATGATTTCAGCATTAACCGCACTATCTAATACGCCACCTTCTTTAGAAATACCCTCTCCATACATAATATCAAATTCAGCACGTTTAAAAGGAGGTGCTACCTTATTTTTAACCACCTTAACCTTCGTTCTACTTCCCTGTACCTCACCAGAAGCATGCTTTATCGGATCTCCACGCCTTACATCAAGTCGCACAGAACTATAAAATTTTAATGCATTACCACCTGTAGTCGTTTCAGGATTTCCAAACATCACACCAATTTTCATTCGAAGTTGATTAATAAATATAACAGCTGTATTCGATTTGTTAATACTACCCGTTAATTTTCGTAATGCTTGAGACATTAGTCTAGCTTGAAGTCCAACATGGCTATCGCCCATTTCACCCGTAATCTCAGCCTTGGGTACAAGTGCAGCAACAGAATCCAGTACGATAATATCCACTGCCCCGCTTCGAACCAATGCATCCACTATTTCTAATGCCTGCTCACCTGTATCTGGTTGCGATAGGATTAAATTATCTACATCAACACCAATGGCTTTTGCATAAATCGGATCTAATGCATGCTCAGCATCTATAAAAGCTGCCACCCCACCTTGCTTTTGACATTCTGCAATAATATGAAGTGTAACTGTCGTTTTACCAGATGACTCCGGTCCATATATTTCTACCACTCGACCCTTTGGAATACCTCCTATTCCAAGTGCAATATCCAGTTCTAATGAACCTGTTGGTATGCTCTCAATATTATGTGTCTTAACATTATCACCCAATCTCATAATGGCACCCTTGCCAAATTGCTTCTCAATCTGCCCCATTACGGTATCTAGTGCCTTTGCCCGATCCTTTAAATTATTATTTGACATTTCTCCTCCACATTCATTAAGAAACTATTAATTTCGATATTTTCATTGCTGTTTCATTAATCCCCTCTACAGAGGAATTAATATCTTCCATTTTACTTACTTGAACTTGTAATAAATCATTTAGATTATTGATTCTATCCGTAATATTTTCAACAGAATCTTTCATACCACCTAATGCCCCTGTTATTTTCTCTACAGCATCTGTACTACTCTTAGCCAACTTTCCAACTTCTTCTGCCACGACCGCAAAGCCCTTACCAGCATCTCCTGCTCTAGCCGCCTCAATACTGGCATTTAATGCTAATAAATTAGTTTGATTAGAAATATCCATAATGAAATTAATCATTTTAAGTGTTTCATTTGTCTTTTGTTTACTATTAACTGCAGCAGATGTCATATGTTCTTGCTCTTCAGAAATTTGAATAGTTTTACTCGTAATATCATTAATGGCATCTGTAATTTCTTTAATAGAGTTTGTTAAATCCTTTATCATCTCACTTAAATTATTATCTAATTCTAACTTCTCTTTTTCTAACGTGATATCCAGTATCGAACCAGCCACTAACAGAGGGACACCATTATCATCCATCATCGTATCACCTACCGCCTTAAACCATCGATACGTTCCATCTTTTTTAGCCAGTCTATATTGCATCTCTGTCTTTCCCGAATAATTAAAAAGATGTTCATTAAAAGAATTCATTACTCTTTCTTTATCATCAGGATGCAACCGATCTGCCCAAGAAGATAATACATTTGGAAAATCTCTTTCATCATTAAATCCTAGTAGATTTCTAAACTGATTTGACCACCAAAATTCATTGTTTGGATTTAATGGATCATTTTCCATAATTCTCATATTCCATGAACCTTCAGTAAGTACAGAGTCTATTAATTCATATCGATTTACGGTATATTCGAGTTCAGCATCTTTACTAATCTTATCATCCATACCGATAAAAACACCCAAAATCTCTTTAGGCATACCACTGCTATTTTTAATAATACGACCAGATGCCCTAAACCATTTATATTCATTGCTTTTTATCTTAAATCGATAAGTAACATCATACTCAGTATGACCTCTTTTATCAGCTATACAATCAAAAAACGACTTTAATACATAATCTTTATCATCTGGATAAATTCTTTCCATCCAAGGATCTAGAGAATTTGGAAAATCTACTTCACTATTAAAGCCAATCATCCTTCTCAAATCATCAGACCATCTTACCCTTGATACTTGTAACTTCTCATCCAGTTCCATTAACCATAATCCAGATGATACCGCTTTATTAATAACATTTATCCGTAAATCTTTATGCTTATCTCTTTCCCTTAACAGATTAATCCACACATTCATCAAATCGATTACTTCTTTTTGCTCACCTTCTAACGCCACTGTATCAATTAAAGATATGATGTCATTTTTTTCGTATTCTTCAATATGAGAAGACAATAGCACCTTAACCTTTTCTAAGTTGTTGTTGTTTTTTTTCTTAAACACTGCTGTTCCTCCCTCTTAACATATGACCATTTTTATCTTCTAACATACAATCATTGCGTCTATCCTATGGAGTTTATTATAAATTATATACTGCTTTATAACATTACACCTTAAAATTAGAAACTTCGCTTTGTAATTCATTTGCAATTTCTGCCAAATTTCCACTAGCTGTAGATATCTCATGTATAACATTAGTTTGAGTATCAACACTCGCACTTGCCTGCTGTGTCGTTGTTGCATTTTGCTGTGCAATTGCCGATAGATTTTGAATAACGGCTAACATCTGTAAATTTTTCTCTTCTATATCTTTCGAATTTTTATTAATCTTATCTACTATCCATTTACTTTTTTCCACCGCCTGCTCAATTTCTGTAAACTTTTGTTCGGTTAACACTGTCTGTGCATCTTGATTAATAACCGTTTGAGCAACAGATTCCATTCGATTTACCGCTAACTGTGCCTTTTCTTTTAAGCCATCGATAACGGTTCTAATTTCAGCAGTAAATTTGGTACTATCTTCTGCTAATTTTCTAATTTCCTCTGCTACAACCGCAAAACCCTTACCCGCATCTCCAGCTCTGGCTGCCTCTATAGCAGCATTAAGTGCTAATAAATTCGTTTGGTCCGCAATAGACTGTATCATTTCTGATGCTTTAAATATTATTTCAGCACTTTCATTGGTTTCAGCAATTATTTTATTGACAAAACCCGCTTCATTTTTGGTAATATCTATCAACTTAACTAGCCCATCTAATGCTTCTTTTCCTTCATTTTTCTTACTATCTATATCATCTGTCGCTTGCTTTAACTCCTCTAGCACTTCTATCATATCACTTAGATAAGCAGTATTTTCTTCAATATTTTTAGATGCCTGTGTAGTATCTTCAGACTGAATATTCGCTCCTTTAGCAATATTTTTTACCGCATCAGACACATTACTAGCACTACCTGATAAATTATTCACATATAGATTTAAGCCTTCCGATGCATTAAATAGTGTCTGAGTAGTGCCATTTAAATAATTAATAATGCTTTCTACCTGTGCAGAAAAATCATTTAAAGTATCTGCCAAAACTTCTATTTCATCTCTCGTTTTGATGTCTAGTCTACTAATTGTTATTTTACCATCTTTATCCCTTGTAAAGGAATTGCAAATCTGCTTAATTGGCTTACTTATTTTATTGGCGATAAATATTGCTAATAAAATAACGATTGTTACACATATTAACGACATAATAATAATTTTTATCTGATTTTGCTTAATGATACTCATCGTATCTTCTCTCGATATAGACAGCTGAATAAATCCTTCTACTTCATCATTATAATTTAAAAATGGTATTAGTACATCATTATACAACTTATCCTGCGAAGTGATTACGACATTTTCATTTTTTAATAATACATTAATATCTTCATTTGAAAAATTATGCTCCACTTCTTCGGTGCTGGCAATAATCTCTGTTTGATTATCTTCTGTAATATCATATAGTGTCAATTCACAACCTAATTGATTTTTTAAATCTTCTAAAAATACTTGTCCAAAATTTTTACCATATTCCACGGTACCAATATGTACCCCTTGATAACTCATAGGAGCTACCACCCTAATGCCAAAGCCAGCTCTACCTTTTTCAATTCCTGACACAATACTTCTAGTCTCATTTGCCTGATTTACTGTATATCGAAAACCTTTTAAACTATCACCAAATTTTTCTGGTTTATGCAGTCTTAAAAAGGAATCCGAATTAGGTAAATGAAATTGAAACTGTGCCACTTCCCCTTTAATCCCCTCAAAAACAGGTAATAACTCCAAAAGTAATCTCTCTCTATCTCTATTAGCAAAGAGTTGTGCAATATGACTATTATTAGCAATGGACGTTACAGCAATTTTTGTATTGTCAATTTCTTTTTGAATAGTTGATCGTACAATTGAGATATTACTTGCAATACTCTTATTTTCGGCATTTGTACTCAATGTAGTCATATTTGTCTCATTAAATAATGCAAAAATAACAAATATCATAATGACCATAGATACAATATACAATGTAATTTTTTTTGATAGACTCATTTTATCCTCTCATCCTCCAGTATATTTATGTCCTTAACAATCTTCTCTTAAAATGTCACGATTTGACCAAATATAATCAAATCCAGATATCACAGTAAAGACAAGACTTATCCAAAAAACTGTATAGACAAAACCACTGATATTACTGCTCCATAAATATACAATAGAATGTCCAAATACGCTATTTTTTATTATGATATCCTTATGTTGTAAAATAAGTAGAGAAATTAATAATATAACAGAAATCATCTGTGATACCGTTTTTAACTTTCCCCATATGCTGGCAGCTATTACAATATTTTTATCAGCGGCAATCGCACGAAATATACTCACTATTAGCTCTCGAGAAGCAATAATTAGCACCGACCAAGAGGGTATATATCCTTTTTCTACCAATGCAATAAAGGCTGCCAAAATCAAAATTTTATCCGCTAATGGATCTAAAAACTTTCCTAAATTTGTAACCAGATTTAATTTTCTCGCTACATATCCATCTAAAAAGTCGGTAATAGATGCAACGACAAAAATGATCATCGCCCCGATAAAATAATCTTCTAAAAGCATATACATAAATATGGGTACTAATATAATACGTATCGTAGTAAGTATATTAGCTATATTCATACATTTCTCCTACAATCTATCATTAAACATATTCACTAAAGAGTGTATTACCTATTAGATCATACTCTAATGCATCTACAATTCTCACCTTTACAAAATCACCTATTTCATATGTATTATTAGTATTTACATATACAACACCATCAATCTCTGGCGAATCCATGTAGGAACGTCCAGCATAAAGTATGCTACCTTTTTCATTTTCTATTAATTCTTCTAACACAACTTCCATAACACTGCCAATCTTAGAATATAGTTTTTCAGATGATATATTCATCTGCAATGCCATTAACTCATCGTGTCTATTTTGTTTTATCTCATCATGAATGTGATTTTTCATTTTATTGGCAGGAGTATCTTCCTCTGGCGAATAAATAAATGCACCTAGTCGATCAAATTGCATTTCCAAAATAAACTGTTTAAGTTCTTGAAATTCCTTATCACTTTCTGCTGGAAATCCTACAATACAAGTGGTACGAATAATGACATTGGGTATTAGCATTCTAAACGAATTGACTACATCTCTAATTTGTTCCACCGTGGTATGCCTATTCATCCTTTTAAGAACAGAATTTGAACCATGCTGAATAGGAATATCAATATATTTTACCACTTTATCAAGCCTAGCGATAGTCTGTATCAGATTATAATCTATGACATCAGGATACATATATTGTAATCTTATCCATTTTAGATTGGCTATATTATTTAACTTTATTAGCAGTTCAGAAAGTGCATATCGATTGTAAATATCAATACCATATCTAGTGGTATCCTGTGCGATTAATATAAGCTCTTTTACACCACTATTTACTAACTGAACAGCTTCACTGATAATATCTTCCATTGGTCTACTACGATACTTACCTCGAATTTTAGGAATAATACAATATGCACACATATTATCACATCCCTCTGAAATTTTTAAAAATGCCATATGGGGAGGACTTAGTAAAATACGTGGCATATTACTGGGAAGAATTTTGCTAACCTCATCAATAAATATTTTTTTATCATATAAACTACTGCATTTTCTAGTTACTTCTGTATTTAAAAACATTTCTGTCACTTCCACAATTTTATCAAACTGTGCCGTGCCAATAAATGCATCCACCTCAGGCATCTGTTCTGCCAAATCATATGCATATCTCTGAGACAAACATCCCGTAACAATAAGCACCTTACATATGCCATGCTCTTTATATTCTGCCATTTCCAAAATAGCATTCACAGATTCTACCTTCGCATCATTAATAAAACCACAGGTGTTAACAACAATAACATCTGCTTGCATCGGATTATATGTTAGCATATATGAAAACTTCTCATATATGCCAATCATTATCTCACTATCCACTTGATTTTTAGAACAACCCAGCGTCTCTAAATATATCCTTACATTCACTCTTTTCAATTTATTCATCATTTAATTCTTCCAGATCTTCGAGATTAATTAATACATCTCGAGGTTTGCTACCCTTATTTGGACCAACAATCCCTCTTTCTTCCATCTCATCAATTAATCTTGCTGCACGATTATAACCAATTCTAAATTTTCGTTGAAGCATGGAGGCAGAGCCTTGACCATTATTTACCACTAATGCAATAGCATCTTCTAAATACTCATCTGCCTCTTCATCCTTATCCAAAGAAAAACTATCATTTTCCAAAATATCATCATCATACTCTACATCATCTACTTGAGCTGAAATCATATCAGTCAATTTAGACACCTCATCATCAGATATAAATGCACCTTGTATGCGCTGCGGTTCAGAAAATCCCGTTGGATAATATAACATATCACCCATTCCAAGTAATTTCTCAGCACCCGTTCTATCCAGTATCGTTCGTGAATCCGTCTGAGATGATACAGAAAAGGCAATCCTAGATGGAATATTTGCCTTTATAATACCTGTGATAACATCTACGGATGGTCTTTGTGTTGCCACGATAAGATGAATGCCAGCTGCTCTTGCCATTTGTGCCAATCGACATATCGCATCTTCTACTTGATCAGGAGCCACCATCATCAAATCTGCTAGCTCATCGATAATCACCACTATTTTAGGCAAAATTTCAATATCCTCATCAATATTGACATCAAGCTCAGTAAGAGCTGGATTAATATTTGGCTTTGTAACATCTACCTTATTCTTTTTCGACATATTACTAGTAAGATTTAGCAATTCACTGAGTTCTGGATCATCCTCTTTATTTTTTAATCTCATTTTTTTATTATAGCTATCCACATCCCGAGTACCACTTTCAGCAAATAACTGATATCTTCTAGTCATCTCTGAAACCGCCCAATTAAGTGCTATAGCAGCTTTTTTAGGATCGGTCACCACAGGGAGTATCAAATGCGGAATGCCATTATAAACATTAAGCTCTACAACCTTTGGATCAATCATTAAAAATTTCACTTCATCTGGGGTTGCACGAAATAATATACTACTAATCAACGTATTAACACATACTGATTTACCAGAACCCGTTGCTCCTGCAATTAATAAATGAGGCATTTTAGCAAGATTCATCATCACGGGAGTACCCGTAATATCTTTCCCTAATCCACAGGTTAATACAGATTTGGCATTTTTAAAATCATCGGTATTAATAACATCTTTCAAACCAACAAGGGATTTATTTTTATTTGGTATTTCTACACCAACCGCTGATTTTCCAGGTATTGGTGCTATAACCCTAACCCGACGAGCAGCAAGTGCCAATGCAATATCATCGGTTAAACCTGTTATTTTACTAACCTTTATACCAGGTTTTAACTCTAATTCAAACATGGTTATCGTAGGACCTCTATTAATTTGTATCACCGTTGCTTCTACGCCAAATGTCTTTAATGTCGTTTCTAATTTTTCTGCTTTTCGTAATACATCTGATTGTTTTTCATCTACAGAATTATTAGTCGTATTTAATAAATCAATAGATGGTTTTTTATACGCTTTTTTCTTAGGCTTTTTATTTTCAACCACCTTACTTGGGCGTTTTACATGCTGTTGTGTTGATTTATTATTAACAGCAGATTTATCGATATTTTCAACTACATTTTTATTTTTTTGAATATTAATATCAGATTTTTCGGCACTATATTGATTCTTTTCTAAATCACTCTGTGCTAATTCTTCTTTTGTATGTAGCTGACTAATTGACGGTACTTTGACAGTCATCTCATGATTTTTTAGCCCACTAATCGATGGAATAGTTTTTATTTCATGTTCGACTTCAGCCTCTATCTTCTCATCCTTACCATGAAGTTCACTAATGGATGGCACTTTAAATGCTGGTTCTGACGAATCCATATCCTCTGAATCTTCTGCAAACTCACCATGCATTTTAGGTCTATTTCTAAGAGAAAAGTTCTCGTCCATCTTACTCTCTTTACTCTTAAAATTTAACACTCCTCTATCTCCAGGCATATCCTTATTGATAGCATCTACATTCTCTGCACTAGTATTATTTTGTCTAGTAATTCTATCTTCTGGTTCATCTTGTTTGTGTTCTTGTATCGTTTCATTATTAGTCGAAGCTTCATTTAAGGTTTCATTAGGAGTCTCTGATAGAATTTCTTTAAAAGTTTCTTGTGTAGCTACTGGTGCAGCTTCTTTTTCTACCATTTGCTTTTCTTCATGTATCACTTCTGATGACAATGTTGAAGTTTGTATAATCTCTGGTGAGCCTTCCTTTACTTCCTCTGGTTTAACATCGTTGTCAGAATTTGGAATTTTACCATTAACCAGTGTTTTTGCATCTATTTCTGAGTGCCTATTAAATTTTTGTGCAACGATAGTTCCTTGCTCTGGAAATTCCTTATCCGAATCATATACTCTAAATGTTTTAACCTTTGATTTCATACTTTCTCTAATTTTATAATTATCATTATCTTGATTTGCCAATCCTTTTATAGCTGAATAATGCTTAACACCATTATGGGTAGATTTTTTTATACGATCTACTCTTTTACGCATATCTTTCATTTTTTGAGAATTGCTTGTTGTCACAGAAGCAATAGGTGTAACAGTAGCCATCACAGGTTTCGTATCTTTTACCACTTTTTTATCATTAATACGTCTTCTACTTCGTTTAGATGATGTTTCATCCCATCTTACGGGTGTTGGAATTTTAACATTTGACAATGTCTCTTTAATCGCTTTTTTCTTTGCAAAAATAGACTTAATGCTGATATTAGTAGCTAAGGAAATGGCTAATAAAATCATTGCCAAAATTACAACATACACTCCACCTTTCCCTAAAATTTGCATAAAAAGATATTCTAATAAAAATCCGATCAGTCCGCCACCAGCCTTTGAAACACCGGCTTCATATGCAATATTTAAACCTTGAAAACTTAAAGCAGAAGTCTTATTAAATGTTAACATTTCTATAATGGTATCTATATTTTCTAATGAAATGATTAATAAAAGAGCTGAAAATATAGAAATCGATCCACCTAAATACTTCATCTTCGTCTTTTTAAAATTAGGATTAATACTAAATAAAACAAGAAGAAAAATAAAATATGGCACAATATATCCTAGTTTGCCAAATAATCCAAAATATATATGGCTTAACATGGATCCAGCAGGTCCCACAAACGATGTATGCACACTTAGAATAGAAAACAAAGTGAAGGCAAACAATATAATCAACTTTATTCCATATGCTTTATCATTTTTAGACTTTTTAGCTGTTTTATTTTTTTTCTTAGAATTTGTTACTTTCGGGGACATTTTACCATTATTTTTTTTGTTAGATGTAGGCTTTTTTAGAGTTTTATTATTAGCTTTTGTTTTTCCTTGCTTATTAGATTTATCTGCCAAAAAAACACCTCTTTTCTAGACTAAAGTCTTTATAGACCAAATTCATCATGCAATGCCATTATCCCTCGTTCTGTATTGTTTACATCTATTAGACATGATATTGTAATATTTGAATCGCCTGACTGCAAAATTGAAATTTTTTGACGAGTTAATGCTTCCACCACTCGCCTCATAACGCCAGGTACACCATGTATTTTGTAACCAACAACCGTAAGCTTGCAACAATTTTCTGTGTATTTGTAAGGTAATTTTAATTCATTTAGAATACCTCGTAAAGTAATTTCATCACTTTCTTTTACTGTAAAAACTTGAGAGTCTTTAAAAAAATTAATTAAATCCAAAGAAATATTATTTTCTTCTAACTTAGTTAATAAAACGCCAACCCTTTCATCATCACCACTTACGGTTACACAATATTGAACAATTCCTCGCTTTGAAGTAATTGCAGTTACAATACCTTGCTCCATCTTAGAATATGTAGGACGCTCTTTATAATAAATAAGCGTACCTGTATCTTCACTAAACGTATTCTTTATAAACAACTTCCTTTTACTACGTCTAGCTACTTCGACCGCCTTATAATCAACCACTTTTGCACCATCTAAAGATAATTGATAACACTCATCATAATCCAAATGATCAATTTTTTTAGCATTGGTAACAACTCTTGGATCTGCACTCATAACACCATCCACATCGGTATAAATCTCTACTGCATCCGCCTGTAAAGCCTCAGCTAATAAAGCCGCTGTCGTATCACTGCCCCCTCTACCCAAGGTTGTAATATCATCATTGTTACATATTCCTTGAAATCCAGCAACCACAGGAACTTGTCCATTATTTAGACAAGATAATATCCTATCTGTATTAATATTCTGCACTGTGGCATCGCCATAATTACCATCTGTATAAATTCCCGCTTGAAACCCCATAAGCGAAATAGAATCAATACCAACTGCCTGCAACATTGCCGACATAACAACAGATGAAATAGTTTCTCCACAACTCATTAATAAATCTAATTCTCTATTATTTTTATCTAATTTTATATCAAAATTAGAATTATATAAATCAATCAATGTATCTGTGGCATAAGGATCGCCTTTTCTGCCCATAGCTGAAACGACTACCACCACTTTATGCCCTTTTGCCACTGAATTTACAATGCGATGCACGACTAATTCTCTACCCCTAGTAGTAGAAACAGATGTCCCGCCATATTTTTGAATTATTATACCACTACAATCCTGTTGAACCAAAGCCTCCAGCTCCCCTTTTAGTTTCTTCTAAAATTTCAACTTCATTCCAACTAATTCTTTCATATTTCGCAATAACCATCTGTGCAATTCGATCTCCCATTTCAATTTTAAAATCCTCTGTACCTAAATTAATAAGCGGTATACATATTTCGCCTCTATAATCGCTATCGATTGTACCCACCGCATTAATCAATGTGATGCCATGCTTAATAGAAAGTCCACTTCTAGCCCTAATTTGTGCTTCATATCCAATTGGTATTTCCATATATAACCCAGTTGGTATTAATCTTCGCTCACCTGGCTTTAGTATAATAGCTTCTTCTATAAAAGCTTGTAAATCCATTCCAGATGCTCCTTCTGTTTTATAGATAGGAAGAGGTAAATTCGATTTATTAATTATTTTAATATTCATAGTTATCCTTTTATCCCTAAATGTCTATACTTACTTAAGATATAAAAGGCGAGTTGCCCCGCCCATTTTAATACTTTTTTATTTCCTAGTTCTATTATTAGGACGTTTATTATTATTTCCTCTATTATTACGATTTAAAACTGGCTCACGACCGCCTGCTAACAAAACTTGACGGGACAAGTTTATTCGACCTTGAGCATCAACTTCTATACATTTAACAGTTATTTCATCGCCAACTTTAAATTTATCTTCTACATTTTCCAGTCTTTCGACAGTTAATTGAGAAACGTGAACCAGTCCCTCTTTACCTGGTAGAATTTCAACAAATACTCCAAAATTCATAATTCGAGTGATTTTACCAGTATATACCTCTCCCACTTCAACATCTTTAACGATTAGCTCAATTTCTCGTTTGCAATTTTCGCCACCAACGCCATCATTAGCGGTGATTAATACAAGCCCATCATCATTAATATCTATTTTACAATCATGTTCTGTAGTAAGTCTAGTAATGACCTTGCCACCAGTACCAATCACTTGACGAATTTTATCAGGATCAATGGTCATTGATATAACACGAGGTGCATATTTTGATAATTCTGACTTTGGCTCAGTAATCGTTTCTGCCATTTTGCTCAAAATATAAAGTCGTCCCTGTCGCGCCTGTTCTAATGCATTTTCTAAAATTTCTTTTTTAAGTCCTTCGATCTTAATATCCATTTGAAGTGCAGTAATACCATCTTTTGTTCCTGCCACCTTAAAATCCATATCACCTAAGGCATCTTCCATACCCTGAATATCAGAGAGTATAGCCACTCTATCACCTTCGCTAATTAGACCCATGGCAATACCCGCAACTGGATGTTTAATAGGCACACCTGCATCCATCAGAGCTAATGTAGTACCACAGATACTAGCTTGAGAACTAGAACCATTACAAGTCATAACCTCTGATACCACCCTAATCGTATATGGAAATTCTTCTTCTGATGGAAGAACCGGCAAAATTGCTCTTTCACCCAATGCACCATGACCAATCGCCCTACGATTTACTCTAGCAAATCCCGTCTCACCCACTGAAAATGGTGGAAAATTATAATGATGCATCCATCTTTTATTAACATCTTCATCTAGACCATCTAGTTTTTGAGCCTCGCCAAGTGCTCCTAAAGTCGCAATAGACAGTGCTTGGGTAAGACCACGTTGGAACATACCAGAACCATGTGTTCTTGGAAGAAGTGAAATTTCAGTAGTAATGGGACGAATATCCTTTATTCCCCTGCCATCTGGACGCACACTTTCATCTAAAATCATTCGTCGTACCACTGATTTTTCGACGGATTTAAAGCTATTTTTAACTTGAGCCATATCATCTGGATATCTTTCTTCAAATTCAGCAATAAGCTCATTTTTTAATGTAGCTAATGCCTCATTTCTCTCCTTTTTGCCTTCAATACGAACTGCTTTATCCATCTTAGGCTCTAAAAATGATAATATTTCATCCGCTAACTCTTGATTTAACTCTGGTGGGATAAATTCTTGCTTTTCTTTTCCAATCATTTCCACTATTGTATCTATAAATTGTATAATATCTTGTATTTCCTTATGTCCAAATAAAATAGCTTCTAACATTTGGGTTTCGCTAAGCATATTAGCGCCAGCTTCGACCATCACCACGGCATCTTTCGTACCCGATACAATCAAATGTAATTCAGACTGTTCTCTTTGTTCAACCGTTGGGTTAATAATATACTCACCATCTATCATGCCAACGATGACAGAGGCAGTTGGACCATGAAATGGGATATCAGAAATAGACAGTGCAATCGATGAACCAATCATAGCCGCAATTTCTTGTGAATTATCTTGCTCCACGGATAAAATAGTCGCAATTACTTGAACTTCATTATTAAATCCATCGGGAAACAGTGGGCGGATCGGTCTATCGATAAGACGTGCTGCCAGAACTGCCTTTTCACTAGGTCTACCTTCTCGTCTTAAAAATCCACCCGGTATTTTACCCACTGAATATAATTTTTCTTCAAATTCTACGCTCAATGGAAAAAAATCAATACCTTCTCTTGCACCAGCCATCGTCGCTGTAACCAGCACGTGAGTATCTCCATATTTTACAACACATGAGCCATTAGCTAAATGTGCTAATTTACCTATTTCAATTTCCAGCGGTCTACCCGCTAACTCTGTACGAAACTTATATACTAGATTTTGCATATTTTCTCTCCTTTATATGGATTTTATCCCTCTTTTAAAATCCACCAGTACTTACTGATGCATTCTAAAGGGGGATAACATTCCTTTCATAACTAAATGTAAAATAGAGCGGGAAAACCTACCCGCTCTACCTTGCTTACTTTCTTAATCCCAAACGTTCTAGTAGATTTCTATAACGCATAATATCTGTTTTCTTTAGATAGTTAAGCAATCTACGACGCTTACCAACCATTTTAAGCAAACCCCTACGAGAGTGATGGTCTTTTTTATGCTCTTTTAAATGATTGTTTAAATGATTGATTCTGTATGTTAACAATGCAACTTGAACCTCAGGAGATCCAGTGTCACCTTCTTTAGTAGCAAAATCAGTCATAATTTCAAGCTTTTTTTCTTTTGTCATACTATTCTCACCTTTCTTTTAGATTGCCACTATGCCGAGAATGTCGACGGTGAAATCATACCCCCTCAGCATAAGGCTCACCAACAGTTTATCACAAAATAACGAACTTGTATACTAAATTATTAAGAGAATAAATTACGATAGCGTTTTTTTGATATTTTTCTTCATACTGACTTTAAAATCATCTCTGTTTATCTTTATACTCAGCATAAATGTTGAAAATATTCATTTGCAATATTTTTATCACGATTCATCATATCAATCAATTCAACCATAGAATTAAATTTTTGTTCTCCACGTATTCGCTTATAAAAAAATACATAGATTTTCTTACCATATATCATTTCATCATAATTTAGTATATGAGTCTCAATCCTAAAAGTATCATGAAATGTAGGATTATTACCGACATTTGTAATACTATTATGCATAACGCCATCGATTTTCGTCCGAGTAATATACACCCCTGCTCGAATTAAATTCATATTGGCACTCATTTCTAAATTCGCGGTAGGAAATCCAAGTTTATTTCCGAGTTGTTTTCCCTTTACCACTATTCCACTAACAAAATGATGTCGTCCCAATTCATTTTCAACTTCTGATACATTTCCTTTGTAGAGTAATTGTCTAATACTAGACGAACTAATTTTTTCATTATTATGAAGAATGGGATTAATAACTTGAAATTCATATCCAAACTGTGATGAACTAGATGTTAACATATCTACATCCCCCATCGCTTTATAACCAAAATGATAATCAAATCCAGCACATACAAACTTTGCTTTTAATTTATTGGATATTATATCTTTTATAAAATCCATCGCTGACATATTTAAAATATATTCATTAAATGGCAGTATAACTAAAATATCCACTCCATATTCTGACATGAGTCCCACTTTATCTTCTTTTGATAATATTCTCTGTGGTGCAGGATCATCACTGGTTAACTCCTTTGGATGATTTTGAAATGTTAAAACACAGGATTTAAGACCTCTTTTATGTGCATTATCAATCATATTATTAATAACTGCCTGATGTCCAATATGCAATCCATCAAACATTCCCAAGGCAACTGCCGTTGATTCGTTAATTTTATCTAATTCTTCAATACTATTTATCTCTAGCATAATTACTCCATATTTGAAAATAAATTTTTGTCCATTATAATTTTTATAGGATCAATGGATATACACTTGGCAATACCCAAAAATTCAATATGTTCTTCACTGTTGTTAGCGTATACTCGATATAATTTATTTACTGTATACATATTGTCACAACAATTACTCTTGTTTATCCACTTATATAAATTAACTTTTATACCATTTTTAATCTTTTTAAATATTTCTTTTTTTAAAATAATTTGAGGTAAATTGGAAAGCGCATAATCTATTTTATATAATTTATGTGAATGATTAACATCCTTACCCCAACTTCTAAATTCTTCTATTCCTATAGCGGTATCAGCAGAAAAAACACCATTTTTGATTCTACATAGATAACCCATATATGCACCACAGCCCATTTTTTGACCAATATCATGACATAATGTGCGAATATATGTACCCTTAGAACAAGTGATATCCATCCATACTATATTTTTACACACTTTTAGAACTGTTATATCATGAATATGACAATTTCTCGTTTTCCTATCAACTATTTCTCCGCGTCTAGCGATGTCATATAAACGTTTTCCATTGACCTTGATTGCAGAATACATAGGCGGAAGTTGCTCTATATCACCAATAAAAGGCTTTAATATTTCATTCATTAACTGTGAATCTAAATTTAAGATATTATACCTATCCAAAGCTTCATCAGAAATTGTAGAAAAGGTAGATTTTAATCCAAATTCACTTAATTTTTTAGCAAGATTAACAGAAGTATTATCCATAGCATCAAAAGGAATAATTTCACCTGAAACCACCTTGCCCCAAGCATCTTGGGTATCCGTACTAGCACCTAGACACATGGCACAGCGATACACTTTATAGTCATCTTGAAGAAATTGCACTATTTTGGTAGCTTTTCCAATGCATAATACCAAGACACCGGTTGCCATAGGGTCAAGTGTTCCTGTATGCCCAATTTTTTTTGTATTAAGAACTCCTCTTGCTATAGCAACCACATCGTGAGAAGTCATATCTTGCGGTTTAAAAATATTAATGACACCCGTCATATTACTACCTTTCTACCAATAAAACTACTATAAAATAATCATAAGCTCATTACTAGCGAACAAAAAGTTGTTGATACATTGATAACAATTTTGCTACACATTCATCCATCGTTCCTTCTATCACTCCACCAGCAGCTCTCATATGACCACCACCACCTATTTGAAGGGCAAGAGTGGAAACATCATAAAGACATTTAGAACGCAGGCTAACCTTAAATATATTTTTTTCTTTTTCTTTTAATAAAATAACCATTTCCACACTTTCAAAATCACGGAAAAATTCAACTACACCCTCTGCTTCCATTTCCAACATATTATATTTTTCTAGATCATCCAGTGTAACTGCGGTAATCACTAGCTTTTTATTATCTTCCCAACGTGCATTATTAATAGCAGCTTGGAATGCATAATACCCATCAATAGGATTATTTTGATATAAATCGATATTTATTTGCTCTAAATCAATGCCTTTTTTAATTAATTCACCAGCTATATACATGGTTCTAGCACTGGTATTAGAATATTTAAAACTTCCTGTATCCGTTGATATAGCCGCATATATACACTTTGCCATATCATCATCTATATTACAATGTGCATTGGTTAATAATTCAAATAATACTTCTCCGGTAGATGAAGCCTGAGCATCTACTATATTAATATCCCCAAACAATGTATTGGTCTTATGATGGTCAATATTAATGACGATACCAGACTGTTCCAATAATATATCCCGCTCCCCAAATCGTAATCTATCGCTACAATCCATGCAAAATATAGCATCTACATTAATTTGCAAATCTAAAAACTCATCCAAGGTAGTTATCATAGGATTTAAAAACATAAGATTTTTAGGCACTGGATCATCTAAAATCAGCCATACCGTATCCGTTTGTTTTTTTAAATATAAATACATTGCCATCGTTGAGCCAATGGCATCTCCATCAGGATTTATATGGGGCAAAATAATACAGCATTGCCCCACCCATGATTTTTTTAATGGATTATCTATAAGGTTATCAATCATTATCATTATCCTCAATTGTTAATCCCAATTCTTCTCTCCTATGTTTCATTTGTTCATCATGCTCATGAACTTCATCGATTAATTTGGACATATTAATGGCATACTCTAGCGATGTATCCAATTTAAACATAGGTTCTGGAGTATATCGAATATCAAGTGACTCACCTATAACACGCCTGATAAATCCTTTAGCACGTTTTAATCCTTCTAATGTATCACTTTTTTGTTCATCGCTACCAAATACACTGATATAAATGGTTGTATATCGTAAATCACTAGTCGTTTCAACCTTAGTCACCGTTGCTAAACTTGACACCCTAGGATCTTTTATATCTTCTCTAATGGTTTGTGCAACAATCTTTTTAATTTCTTCAGAAATGCGCCTTGCCCTATTTTGAGACATAATTACCTCATTTCTTATACTATGTTCTAGCGATTTCTTCCACTATAAATGCTTCAATAATATCGCCTTCTTTAATATCATTATAATTTTCAATACCGATACCACATTCATATCCTGTCAAAACCTCTTTAACATCATTTTTAAATCGTTTGAGTGAGGACACCTGTCCTTCATGAATGATAATACCATCTCTAGAAAGTCTAATCTGTGCATTTCTCATCACTTTACCTTCTTGAACATATCCACCCGCAATCACACCTACATTTGGAACCTTAAATGTATCACGAACTTCTATATGACCAAGAATAACTTCTTTATATTCAGGTGCCAACATACCTTTCATCGCTTTTTCAATATCATCGATGGCATTATATATAATACGATAAGTTTTTAATTCTACTCCCTCACGTTCTGCCAAAGCCGTTACCGCAGAAGCAGGTCTGATATTAAAACCTATAATAATGGCATTAGATGCCGATGCCAAAAGAATATCAGATTCTGTAACTGTTCCCACGTTGGCATGAATAATTTTAATTTTAACTTCATCATTAGATAATTTTAACAATGACCCTCGTAGAGCCTCTACAGAACCATGAACATCTGCCTTTAAAATAATATTTAAATCTTTAACCTCTCCAGATTGAATTTGAGAAAATAAATCTTCCAAAGTGACATGATGGTTCATCTTTAAATCATCTTGTCGTTGTTTTGAAGCACGTCTTTGTGCAATATTTCTCGCTAATCTATCCTCAGCTACAACATATAATTTTTCACCTGACTGAGGTACTTCATTCATTCCCATAATCTCTACAGCTGAAGCTGGTCCACACATGCTTACTGGATTCCCACGATGATTATACATCGCTCGAACACGACCATATGTAGTACCTGCAAAAACAGAATCTCCCACTTTAATTTGACCTTTTTCAATAAGGACAGTAATAAGTGCTCCTCTACCCTTATCTAGTTTCGCCTCAATAATGGTACCTACAGCAGGACGATGTGGATTAGCCTTTAATTCTTCCATCTCAGCCACTAATAAAACCATCTCTAGTAGTTGATCAATTCCCTCTCGTTTTAAAGCCGATACAGGTACACAAATAACATCTCCGCCCCATTCTTCAATCAGTATACCGTGGTCAGAAAGTTCTTGCTTTACCTTATCTGGATTTGCACCCGCCTTATCCATTTTATTAATAGCAACAATAATAGGTACGCCAGCTGCCTTAGAATGGTCAATAGCCTCAATCGTTTGTGGCATAACTCCATCATCTGCAGCCACCACCAAAATAGCAATATCAGTAACTTTTGCACCCCGTGCTCTAAGAGTGGTAAATGCCTCATGACCTGGAGTATCTAAAAATACTATTTTTTCACCATTATGTTCCACTTCAGAAGCACCAATATGTTGTGTAATGCCACCTGCTTCACCACTGGTAACATCCGATGAACGAATAGCATCTAATAAAGAAGTCTTACCATGGTCAACATGTCCCATAACAGTGACTACCGGAGCTCTTTTTTGAAGTGTTGATGGATCATCTTCATAATCCAATTTAAATAATTCAACATCGTCAATAGGCTTATCCTTTTCAATGCTGTAGCCAAAATCTAAGGCGATTAATTCTGCTGTTTCAAAATCAATTTCATCATTTAACGATGCCATAGTACCTAGTTGCATTAATTTCATAATAATTTGAGTAGAAGGCTGCGAAATTTTATCAGCAAACTCGGATACAGAAATTAAATCACCAACAATTATGACTTTACTATCACTTTGAGCTTTTTGTGCTGCTTGATGCTCTTGTTTATAATGATTACGTGTTTTTTTCTTTGTCGATTTAGCCTTTTTTACCTTGCGTTCTTTTTTCGCAAATTCTTCTTCTTCTATTGCCTCTAAATCGATTTTTTTTGCATTTTTATTTAAAATTTTAGGTTCTTTTTCATCTTCTAATAAATTAACAAAGTCAAAATTTTCTTCTTCATCTTTTTTATCTTTCTTTTTTCTAGAAGTTTTAATTGTCTTTTTTTTCACTTTATCAGAAGATTTATTCTTAGAAGTCTCTTTTTTATCTGATAACGTTTCTTTATCACTAGTTTTAATATCTTCTTTATCTATTTTTTTAGATTTTGTCGCCTTGGTTAGTGTCTTTTTCTTCATTTTATTTGATTTTTGACTATCATCATTAAAAAGTTCTCTAACTTCTTGGGCTTGGAGTTCCTCCAGCGTACTCATATGATTTTTAATTTCTATACCACATTCTTTTAATTTTTTAACCATTTGTGGACTACTAATTCCTACTTCTTTTGCCAATTGATAAACTCTTACTTTTGACAATGTCCCACCTCCTAATCTACTTGCCAATTTTAGTCAAATTCTCCATCATTTTAGTCGCAAAACCTTTATTGGTAATACCATACAAAGCTCTATTGTTTTTTCCTATAGCATATGATAATTGCTCTTTAGGAAATTCAATAAAATATGGAATTTTATATTTTTGACAAAGATGACTAAATCGGTCTTTTGTATTTTCAGATGAATTATTAGCAATAATAAATAACTTTATCTTACGTTTCTTTATCCCCAGTGTGCAAGCATCCTCGCCAGTTATGACATTTCCAGATTTTTGTGCAAAGCCCAATAAAGATAAAAATTTATCCTCATTCATCTTTTTTAAATACCTCATATAATTTTTCAAATACATCATCGTTTACTTTACAAGAAAATGCCCTACTTAATGCTCGTTTTTTTTGTGCATTTTTAAAACACGATAAATTTAAACAAATATAAGCACCTCTGCCATGAGCTTTTCCAGTATAATCAATAGTAATTTCACCTTGTTTATTATGTACAATGCGAACCATGTCATTTTTGGGATGTTGCTGTAGACAACCCACACATTTTCTAAGTGGAATTTTCTTTGGTTTCAATCTATCCCCCCCTAATAGGTTTACGCATCCATCATATCTTCAATTTCTTCGGTCGCTCCCATCATCTGCCCGACTTCATCTGGGATTTCATCTATACCAAATACAACATTTGCATCCATAACTTCATCTTCATTTGTTAGCTGTCCTGCGCAAAATTCTTCGTATTGAGCGATGCTTTTTATATCGATTTTCCATCCTGTCAATTTAGCTGCTAATCTCGCATTCTGACCTTCTTTACCAATTGCTAATGACAGTTGATAATTTGGAACAACAACGAGTGCCGAATGATTGTCTTCATCGATAATTACCTGATCTACAATAGAAGGACTTAAAGAATTAGAAATATAGATTACTGGATCTTCACTCCACTCTATAATATCAATTTTTTCTCCACCTAATTCATTTACAACCGATTGAACTCGAACACCTTTTTGTCCAACACATGAACCCACTGGATCAATATCTGCATCTTCTGCATATACTGCCATCTTAGTGCGAGAACCAGCCTCTCGTGAAACACTTTTAATTTCCACTTCACCATCATATATTTCAGGAACTTCCATTTCAAACAGTCTTTTCACAAGCCCCGCATTTGTTCTAGATACAATGATTTGAGGACCTTTCGTTGTCGTCCTAACATCCTTGATATATGTTTTTAATCGTTGTCCTTGAGTATATGTTTCACCTTCAATTTGCTCCTCTGGAATCAAATTTGCCTCTGTACGTCCCAAGGTAATAAATACTGTACCCTTTGAAAATCTCTGCACCTTCCCATTCACTACTTCACCAACACGATTTTTATATTCATCATATATCATATCTCGTTCCGCTTCACGCAGTCTTTGAATAATCACCTGCTTAGCAGTCTGTGCTGCAATCCTGCCGAAATTGCTCGGGGTAACTTCCCGCTCTAACACATCTCCCACTTCATAATTATGATTTGTTTTCTTTGCTTCCTCGAGTAATACCTGCGTTTCTGGAAACTCAATTTCTTCCACAATATCTTTTTGACTAAAAACCTTAAACTCTCCCGTTTCAGGAACAATATGCACCCTAACATTTTGTGTTGACCCAAAATTTTTTTTATATGCCTTAATTAGCGCCGATTCCAAAGTGTCCAGCAAAATATCTTTCGATATGCCTTTTTCTTTTTCTAACTGCTCTAATGCTGCAAACATCTCAGTTTTCAACTATTCATCCTCCTTATCGAAATCTACCACCAACTTTACAATAGCTGCCTTTGATTTAGGAATTTCAATTATCTCACCATTTTCACTATTAATAACTATCTTTCCATCATCCTTTAAATCCACCAATTCACCTTTAAAAACCTTTTGACCATCAATCGGTTGAAACAATTTAGCCAAAACATTTTTACCTTTATACTTAATATAATCCTCATCCCTTTTTAATTCTCTTTCAACACCCGGAGATGTTACCTCCAAAAAATAATGTTCTTCAATCAAATCCATCTGATCTAATTTTTTATTGAGATATTTACTAACTGTACTACAATCTTCTAAACTGACACCCTTTTCATTATCAATAATTACTCGTAAATATCTATGTGGTCCTTCTTTGACAAACTGCACTTCTACCAAATCTAATTTGTTGGTCACACAAAACTTTGAAGCGATATCCGCTACGACATCGACCACTTTTCTACGCCCCATCGCTACATCCTTTCACTAATCACTGAAAAAGAGTGGGCTCCAAACCCACTCTTTTTGCTAAACTCTTTATTACTACTATATCATACCATAACATTAGATATTTCACAAGTACTATTCTGAATAAATTGCGATGTCTAGAACAAAGTAGAATAAATAGATGTAGAGAATATAAAAAAATAAAACGCCACAAAAAATGGCTTAAAATAGAGATTTTATAAAACCCGAAACGCTAGAAAGATAAATTTGAGACTAAATGTGTTTACAATGAAACAATATAGCGAGCGCTTCCTTAACATTTTCTACACCATATATTTTCATTCCATTAGGAACTTCTAGACCATCCATATTACCTTTTGGAATAATACAGCGTTTAAATCCTAATTTATGAGCCTCCGATATTCTGATGCCAGCATATGAAACACTTCTCACTTCTCCTGTAAGACCCACTTCGCCAAAAATCATCATATTTTCATCAATTTGTTGATTTTTATAACTGGAAACGATAGCTGAAATAATCGCCATATCAGCTGCGGGTTCATCCATGGACATACCACCTATAACATTGACATAGCTATCTTGATTACCCAACATTATCCCTATTTGTTTTTCTAATATTGCCATTAATAATATCACTCTATTATAATCCACCCCATTTGCCATCCGTCTTGGATTCCCAAATGTTGATACAGAGACTAGCGCCTGCAATTCTAATAACATAGGGCGAGTTCCTTCAATAGCAGCAATAACGACAGAACCAGATGCATTTTTGGGTCGATTTGACAAAAATATATGTGAAGGATTCCTTACCTCTTTTAGTCCAACATTCGCCATTTCAAATACACCGATTTCATTCGTAGAACCATAACGATTTTTGACAGCTCTTAGTATGCGATACATATGATTTTGTTCCCCTTCAAAATATAAAACCGTATCAACCATATGTTCTAACACCTTAGGTCCAGCAATAGATCCACTCTTAGTTACATGTCCTACTAGAAAAGTCGATATTCCCATTCCCTTTGCCACTCTCATAAAAACACCTGTAGATTCCCTAACTTGAGAAACACTTCCAGGCGCAGATGAAATATCAGGATGAAATACGGTTTGAATAGAATCGATAATCAATACATCAGGATTTATAATCTGTATCTGCTCCAAAATTTCATTGACATTATTTTCTGATAAAACATATACATTATCTTCACAAATTCCCAGTCTATCCGCTCTAATTTTAGTCTGTTTAATCGACTCCTCAGCTGAAACATATAAGACTTTTTTCCGTTTACTAGCAACTATATTTGAAACTTGTAATAACAAGGTAGATTTGCCAATACCCGGATCTCCACCTACCAACACTAACATTCCATTAACGATGCCACCACCCAAGACTCTATCAAGTTCTCCAATACCTGTTAACAGTCGATCCTCATCAATAATTTGTATCTTTGATAGCGATTTTGGTTTAGAAGTTGTCTCCATTATATGCCTTTTATGATCTCCTCCCACATCAATATGAGCTTTTTCCTCTACTAGTGAGTCCCATCTACTGCATTCAGGGCATTTTCCCATCCACTTAGGTGTTATATATCCACAATTTTGACATACAAAATGATTTTTTGACTTAGCCATAAATTCTCCTTTATTGCCATGATAGTAAAAAGGATTAAGAGGTTAATCTCAATCCTTTATTGTAATATAGAAAAATAACTCATAAATATAATTTTTAATTTTTATATTTTATACTCACCTATTTTACTTTTCAGCCTTACTATCTGCAATAACTTTTACAGCAATCTGCATTGGAACTTCATCATAACGCTCAAAAGCCATATTAAAGAACCCTCTTGCCTGTGTCATCGAACGAAGTTCAGTAGCATATTTAAACATTTCAGATTGCGGAGCTTCGGCTAATACTTTTTGGAAACCTTTTTCATGAGGTTCCATGCCGAGTATACGTCCTCTACGTTTATTCATATCACCCATAATATCGCCCATATATTCATCTGGAATATAAATTTCAACTTTCATAATAGGTTCTAGAAGTACAGGTTGCGAAGCCTCCATACCTTTTCTAAAAGCAATATGTGCTGCTGTTTTAAATGCCATTTCACTAGAATCCACCGCATGATATGAACCATCTAACAAGGTAGCCTTAATATTTACCACAGGATAACCGGCTAATATTCCTTCTTCTAGCGACTCTTGCAAACCTTTTTCTACAGCTGGAATATACTGCTTTGGAACAGCGCCGCCAAATATTTTTTCTTCGAATACAAAATTTTCAGTAGAATGTTCAAACTTAATCTGAACATCACCATATTGACCTGAACCACCAGATTGTTTCTTATGTTTTCCTTGAACTGTTGCAGAGCCTTTGATCGTTTCACGATATGCCACCTTAGGATCAGCCAATTCCACTTCAACACCGTAATTATTTTTTAATTTATTAACGATAACTTGCACTTGCATCGTACCCTGACCACCAATAAGAAGCTGATTAGTTTCTCTTGAACGTTCAATAATAAACGACGGATCTTCCTCTACTAATCGATGAAGCGCATTACCAATTTTATCCTCATCCCCTTTACTCTTTGGTTCTACTGCCATAAATAAACAAGGTTTTGGAAGATTAATACCATGATATATTATAGAATGCCCTTTTTCACATAAAGTATCTCCTGTTTCAGTAACAGAAAGTTTAGCTACCGCTGCTATATCACCAGCTGTCACCTTATCACATGGAAGTTGTTCTTTACCTCTTAACATAAACAAACTATTAATTTTTTCGGTTTCACCTTTATTTGCATTAATTACATCAACATCTTTTGTTAAAGTACCAGAATAAATCTTAAATAACGAAAGCTTACCCATAAATGGATCGGCAACCGTCTTAAATACAAAAGCAGAGAATGGTTCTTTCTCATCAACCTTACGAATTTCAGTCTCATTTGTATTTGGATTTACACCTTCATATCCTTCTTTATGCATATCATATGGCGTAGGCATATAATCAAAAATCATATCAAGCATCGTATGAATACCAATACATTTTTGAGCAGAACCTAATATAACAGGAACAATCTCACCGGCTAATACCCCTTTTCTTAAGCCTTCATGTATTTCTTCTATCGTAAATTCCTCACCCTCAAAATATTTTTCCATCAATTCTTCATCGCTTTCAGCAACAGCCTCAATAAGAATATCTCGAACAGGTGGAACTCTATTTTCATATTCAGATGGGATTTTTGTTTCAACGCAAGACTTTCCATCACAAGTTTTAGCAATCATATCAACTACATTTATAAATCCGACTAAGTCATCCCCTTCTCCCATAGGAATACAAAATGGAGCAATTTTTTTTCCAAATTTATCTTTAAGTTCACGTAAAATATTCACAAAATTTACATTTTCCTTATCCATTTTATTTACAAAAATAATTTTAGGCATATTTCTTTTTTCGGTAAAAGTCCATGCTTTTTCCGTTCCCACTTCAATACCAGAAGATGCATCTACAACGATTACAGCACCACCTGCAACCCTTAATGAACTAAAGACATCTCCCACGAAATCAAAATATCCAGGAGTATCTAAAATATTATATTTAGACTTATTCCACTCTACAGGAAGAACAGAGGCACCAATCGAAAACCCTCTTGCGATTTCCTCTTTATCAAAATCAGACACAGTATTGCCATCTTCAACTCTGCCCATACGCTGAGTTTGTCCAAGCACATTAAGAACTGCCTCTGATAGAGTAGTCTTCCCGCTTCCACCGTGTCCTAATAAAGCTACGTTTCGAATTTTATCCACTTTGTAATCTTTCATGCAATCCTCCTCGTTAAATTTAATATTACTTACTTAAATTTTATACCCATTATTCAATGAATATACCTATAAAATTTTATTTTTATAGCTCATTATAAAACTCATGAAGTTCCATAGGTTTATAAAAATAGTATCCTTGAATTAAATCAGCTTCTGCCATTTTTAAAGTATTTAATTGCTCCTTCGTTTCTACACCCTCTGCACAAACAGTTTTGCCTAATCTACCACAAGCATCGATAATCGTAGAAATAAATTCTGCATTTTTTTGTTCACCAGAAATTTTATTTAAAATATTTTTATCTAGTTTTATAATCTCAGCTGGATATTCAAATAGTATCTCAAAGGAAGAAAATCCCGAACCAAAATCATCTAGAGCAAGACGAAGCCCAATCCCCTCACAAAATTCTGTAAATTCACTAAAAACAGTCGGATTATCATTATAATGACTTTCTGTAAGTTCCATAACCAACCCATTCTCTAATCGATCATCCTCCATCGTTTCTTGCATTAAATTTCTAAATGAATTATCTTTTATCTGATGATAACTCACATTAAAATCCACAAAGAACAAAGGATGTTGTTTTCTTGCTTTCATACATATAATAGCCGACTGAGTAAACACCCATTTACCAACAATTGATATCAGATTAGCCTTTTCAAGTTCTGGAATAAATTCGATAGGAGAAACTGGTCTATCATTATAATTCCATCTCAGTAAAACTTCCCCTCCTAATATCTGATGACTCTCAGCACCAACTATCGGTTGGACCACCACCCTAAAGTTTGATAGATTATTATATACATCTTTATTTAAAGCCAGTAACATTTTCTTTTTATTTTTATAAATATTAATCTCATAAGAAGAATAGTTATAAACATCCACTTCCTTCTTCTTAATCATTTCAAACGTATTCATAATATAATTCATCATATTATGTGCTGAAATCTCGTCTTCATCATTTTGAATAATCCCAACATCACATGAAGAATTAATAAAAATACCATATTCATTATACTTTTGTTCAACAATAAATTTAATTTTATCCCCAATGCTTTCTACCATATCAACATCATATACAATAGCTAAAAATCTTAGCCCTTCTAATCTAAAAAACGAAATTTTTTCTTTCAATTCCACGCTCAAACTATTAGCTATTTCAGATAGTAATATATTTGCCTTAGCCTTTGTTAAAATATCATTGATATAATTAAAATTATTTAATCGAAAACATAGATACTTTGCATCAATTTTATTTTGCAATAATTGTGCAATTTCTTTTAATGCAGATTCTTCTTGTAAGAAATTTGTTAAATAATCAACTTCAAGAGTACGTTTTAAAATGGTAAGCTGTCCACAAAAATACAATGGCACCGTTTTTTCTTCATTCCATCTAACCATCCCACAACATCGAACCCATAATTCATTATTATCGATATCTCGCACCTTATAAATTAAGTCATGCTTATTTCGTTTCCCAATAAACTGTAAGTAAATATCTTCATGAAAAAGCTTTAAATGTTCTTCAGAAATGATAAACTTAGTCCATTTATTCACAAAATCATGAACTATATTATCTTCAAATCCCCATATTTTTTTCATTGCATCTGAGACATACCATACGTCATTTGGTAAATCTCCCATATAAGGATACACCTCTGCCTCGTCCATCGCTGAAAATAAAGCATCCAAATAGAGATGTTCACGGTCTCTTAAATTTAATAATATACTATCGGTAATATCTCATATACTCTCATATACTCTCATATACTCTCATATACTCTCATATACTCTCATATACTCTCATATACTCTCATATACTCTCATATACTCTCATATACTTTAACTATAACCTATCTAATATTATAAGAATATCATGGCATACACGATAGTTCAATCATTTTAAAATTATTTTTTACACAGAATTTATCACCAAATAAAACCTTTAATGATTTTTATTTATAAAACAAAAACAAATACATGTTTATATTCTTTTTTAATATCATAACGAGTTATTCTGCTGCAAGAGCCGCAATATTGAGTAAATGCCATGCTTTACCATAGTGTGCGTAATGAAATACGAGTGCGAAATATAAAAAGTCAGTAGTTGATTGAGCTTGATCGAATCATACTACTGACTTTTTAGATTTCATAAGAGTATAAAACGATGAGTAAATTCGCTAGAATTTACGAACGGTTTGCACTCGTTATTCTGCTGCAAGAGCCGCAATATTGAGTAAATGCCATGCTTTACCATAGTGTGGCTGGAAGAAGAAATCAGTAAATGCCAATTCTTCTATTGTCATTTCATTCTGAATAACCACTGATAAAATATTCATAAGCTGAGTTACATCTGCCAATGAATGAATTTGACCACCTAGCACTTTTCTAGTATCTTTATCATAAACTAGTTTAAGCTGTACCTTATCATAATGTGGCATAAATTCTGGTTTATTATTATCTTCAATAGATACAGTTCCTACATTGATTCCCTCTGCCTCAGCCCGAGCCTCTGTAAGACCAGTAGAAGAAATATTATGTTCATATATCTTAATTCCAGATGTTCCCTGAGTTCCCATATGTCTAACTTTTGGTTCTAATAAGTTCTTTGCTACGAGAGTACCCATTCGAACGGCATTCGTAGCTAGAGGAATATATCCTGTAGAATCTGTTGGATTATAGTGTACAGAACAACAATCTCCAGCAGCAAATACATCTTTAACACTAGTTTGCATATACTCATCTACTACAATAGCACCATTTCCTAGCATTTCAACTTGATCTTTTAATATACCTGTATTCGGTCTAAAGCCAATACATAAAACCACCATATCCGCTTCATGAGAACCCTTTGTTGTATGGATGGCTTTCACTTTACCATCTTCTCCAGTAAATTTTTGAACCATTTCACCCATGGCTAATTTAATGCCTTTTTCCTTCATAGTTGCTTCAGCCATATCAGTATATTCTTTATCTAAATACTTGCTTAAAATTCGCTCTTCTGCATCGATAAGCGTAACTTCTTTACCATTCATTTCAAAAGCTTCAACCAGTTCAACACCGATATATCCAGCACCTACAACCACTACTTTATTGACATTTTTAGAACGCTCAATAATATTATTTGCATGTTCCCAATTCTTGCAAAGAACAACATTCTCCAGTTCACTACCTTCTAAACGTGGCTGAATTGGCCATGAACCAATAGCAGAAACTAATTTATCAAATGTATCTTCAAATTCTTCACCCGTTTCAAGATTTTTAACTTTAACTATCTTATTTTCCAAATCAACATTAATAACTTCATGTCTCATATTTGTCTTTACGCCAGCATCAGCAAGTTCCTTTGGCGAGCTATAAAATAGACCATTTGGATCGGCAATCACGCCACCAATATATAATGCGATACCGCAAGATAAAAATGACACATTATCATTTCTTTCATAAACCACCACTTCTACATCTGGATACATCTTAGCAATATTTAAACTAGCTGCAGTCCCAGCATGAGTACAACCGATAACAATAACTTTCATTGTTGCCTCCTTCTATCATAATCCTTAAAACCATATTAAATACTAAAATATATAGCATTGTTAAATTATTAACCTACAATATAACAATTATACCACGTTACAATATTTATACGCAATTTTCTAATAAAATATTTTTACTTTCCAAAAACGCCATCTTTTTTCATTTGTTCATACTGATCACTATCATAACCTATCTGATGAAGGATATCTTCTGTATCGACACCTAATTTTTTGCCACCAAATTTATACTTAGGCTTGCTATCTGAAAATTGTATTGGCATGGCATATTGTTTCACCTTAACACCATCGACATCCACATCTACAATAATGCCTCTCTCCTTCGCATGGGGACTATCTATTAAAGCTTCTTTCACATCTAAAACGGGGTCGACACAGATATCTAAACCAAAAAACACCTTTTCCCACTCATTTCTAGTCTTTGATTGAATAATTTTTATCAGTTCTTGCTTTCTATTTTTTATAAATGCAGCTAAATCAAAAGCTCTATCATCATCCTTACTAATTTTATCCCCCATCATACCATCATTAATCCAAGTTTTTCTATCAATGGCAATACAAAATTTTTCCCAAAATTTTTCCTCTAATGCGGCAACACTTATATATTTGCCATCTTTGGTTTCATAATAATCATATAAAGTAGCTCCATTATAATCCATACTTTCAGATGAGGGCATCGCAGCCCCCGCTAAAAATTGACATCCATTCATCGAATTAAGAGAGAGCATACCATCTAATATTGATATATCAATATGCTGACCCTTACCCGTATTATGTCGATGCTCCACAGCCATTAAAATACCTATAATACTATGCATGGCAGCTACTGCATAATCCGAAATTTCCACTCCCATTAGTGGCGGTATAGAATTTTTTCTTCCAGAATGTGACATCACTCCGCTCAGTGCCATAAAATTAATATCATGACCCGCCCTTTTACTATAAATACCTTTTTGTCCAAATCCTGTTAATGAACAGTATATCAATTCATCTGTTAACTCTTTTAAATTCTCATAACCCAACCCTAACCTATCCATAACGCCTGAACGAAATTGTTCCAATATGATATTATAACCACCCTCAACAATTAATTTTTTAATAATGTCAATGCTTTCTGGCTTTTTTAAATCCAAAAACATGGTTTTTTTATTTCTATTAATCCACGCTTGATTAGCGGTTCTATCGGTACCTTCAATAATACGTCCACCCTCTAACACCATATCTGGACGGTTTTTCCCACTAATTTTTATAATATCCGCTCCCATATCAGCAAGCACCATACTCGCATACGGTCCTGGTAATAATGTAGAAAAATCAAGTATCTTTAAATTTCTAAGTGCCATATCATCCCTTCGCTCTCTTCATCAAATAATTGATTACCGTATAAAAACTACCTACATATCATAACAAATTTTCTTCCTATAAATCAATAAAGAAAATGTCTTTTGCCTCCAATGGTTGCAAAAGACATTAGTATATCTATTTTTTCTCACGACTAAAAAATGACTTCACCTTATCGATAAATGATTTTTTTTCCTCTTTTTCCTCCACTACAATTTTTTTCTCCACTTCAGGTTTTTCAATGGCATCCGTTTTTAAAATAAAAGATACATTCGACTTAAATTCATCAGAAGCACCACCAAATGATGTATAATCCTCCGATAATTCAATTAATCTGTCCTGCTTATCCATAATACGATCTAAACTATCTAGTTCGTCTTTTAATTCCTCTAGTTTATTTTCATCGTCCTGCTCATCTATAATATCAATCACTTTTCTAGCAGCATTAATTACCTTTTGCTTAGTGCCTAGTGCTAAGGTGTCCGTAATATCCCTACTACCTAATACATCTTTACGAATTCTAGATAAAATAGGAATCGTATGAGGCATATCATGAATGATTTTATCATTTTCAGGTTTATCAATCATCTCTACAAAATCCTCTGCCACTGGTCTTAGTGCATCCATATCATCCAGTAAAACATCGATATTATCATATAATACCTTAATTTTAGGATCCTTATATTGATCGATTAAATCTCTTAACACTTCGATATTATCATCATTATCATCGATATCATCACGAGCTAATTCCAACTTATCCTTCCAATCTTCAAAATAATCGATATCATCGTCATTATGCATTACATCCAGTGCCTGTTCTAATTCCCAGCTATATTTATCTTGTAGAGCATCTATTTTTCTAAGTCTCTTTCTAGTACGTGCTAAAAATCTCTGTGCAGAATAAATATCATCTTGATAATCAGAACCCAAACTCCTTATTAAATCATGTTTTATTTGTGAAACTGAACTTAATGTCTGCTTTAATCCACCAACAGATGTACCAACTTCTTGTTTCACCTTATTGGTAACAATAGGTGTTAATTTCATCTGTAATGGTTTATACAATGGATGATTAGGAGGTAAAAATTTACCTTTTTGTACCGTCTGCACAAACTTAATGGCTGAACCAGATGAAATAGCCGAACCAGATGTAGAGGTTAACGCACCTGATTGTATAATCTTCATCCACTGCTGTTGTCCTACAGTAGAAAGGTTCCCATCCGTTGGGAATAATTCACCCATCGCCTCACCAATTTTCTTTTTAGCAAGGGCATCTGCCATCACTTTGATATCAGAATCAGATAAAGAATTTGATAGCCCAGAATTTTTAACATCCTCCATAATCCCCTCTACATCACTGGCAAAAGAACCTAATGCCTTTAATGTCTTAATATCTCCATCATGCTTATCCACGCTATCAGATAGTTCATCCAATTCATCCATCACTTCCATTAATTTCTCTCTATTATCCATCATGGTTTCAATCGGAGTGAGCCGATCCTCATCAAATTTTTTAAATTCATCATGCCAATAAAGTAATTTTTCAGCTTTAGCAATATTCCTACCATTCATTCTCTTTGGAATATTTCTGATAATTTCATTATCTAGTAGCTGCTTTACATCAAGAGTCTTAGCATCATTTTTCAATGTATATAATAAATCAATATTTTCATCGGTAACAAATGGCTCTAATTCGTCAATAATAGAAGTATCTAAGTCATAAAAATCATATAAGTCATTAATCAAATTTCTAGATCGTCTAATTTTATCATCATTTTTAACAAAATTTTTAAGCATATCATGAGGATCTGCTGCTTTAAAATCCTCTTTTGCATCAATTAAATCATTGACATCATCGATTTTTTCTTGAATTTCATCACTATCATCATCTTCAACCAAATCCTTTACAGCATCTGGTATATCAGGTGATACAGCAATAGCAATCGTGGATAATTCAAACTCCTCTGCATCCGCTTCGATAACAAATTCATCCGAAAAATCAACATCTTTTAATCTGTCAATATTCTCATTTTTTAAATTTAACATTTCATTCATAGAAGGAAAACCAATAAATATTGCCATTTTCATATTGCCATCTGAAAAGATTTTTCCATCGTCTGCCACCACATTGGTAAATACATCATTTGGTAGAGCAACAACACTAACAGCAGTAAATGGCGTATATAAATCACCATGTAAATCATTATTTTTCAATGATATTTTAATTTTAACATGACCGCTTTTACCAGCAATCTGCTTTGGTGTAATAGCCCTTCCATCTAAATAATATCGAATATTTACATCAACAGGTACTTTCTTATCTAAATGACTTTGATAAAAAACATCATCGCCATTTGTATCCCAATACAAATTACCATCCTCATTTTTTTGAAGTTTAGCACCAGAAACTGTTTCTATATGTTTTGAAATAGTTTTATCCATAATATTTTTAAACTGTCTAGAATTTTGTATCCATATCGAATTAACGACATTTCTTTGCGAACCATTAGGATATAAATTAACAAACACCGATTCATGTCGTTGTGGAAGTAAACTTTGTTGATTTATCGCATCGAAATTAAACGAATCTGCAAAAGTAATAGATGGTGAAAGTGGCATAGATGAACCGACAATAGCGATAGAAAGAGCCACTCCCAATATTTTTTTATGCATCAAATGCTTCATATAAAACCTCATTTCCTTGTACTTTTGATATTTTATCCTTTTTATTTTTTTTATTAATAAATGGCGTCATAAGAAGTAGTATCGGTGGCAATATAAATAGTATAATCATACCTGAAATAAATGCCCCTCTAGCTAACATTTGACATAAGCCTCTTATAATTTCCATTGTTGATATTCCAACAACACCAAGTGTCGCTGCCACAAATACTGACATACTGGTGATAATCGATCGTGCTGAGGTATTAACCGCCCTCCTTATAGCAATATTTTTATCATAACCTGCCAAAAGTTCTTCTTGATATCTCGTACTCATCAATATTGAATAATCCACCGTAGCACCCAACTGTATCGCTCCTATTATAATAGGGGTTACAAAAGGTACGGACACTCCTCTTAAAAATGGAATCCCCATATTAATAAATATGGCAAGTTCAATACACGATACTAAAAGGGCAGGCATAATCAATGATTTAAATACCAAAGCGATAATAATATATATCGCAAGAATGGAAATAATATTAGTCACTTGTATATCTCTATTAACGGTTACCTCCAAATCCTTTGTCAATGCAGGTTCTCCCGTTATTTTTGCATTTGGATCAATCGCCTTTGCCAGTTCATCAATTTCTGCTACTTGCTTATTTACTTGACTGGTCGCCACTGGCAATGTCGAACTAACCATTACCATTTGTAGATCGTCTTTTTTAAAGGTCTCGCTAATCGAATCTGGTAAAAATGATACTGGTATCCCAGGACCGATCATCTTATCTAAGCTTACAGCACTCTTTACACCATCTAAGTTCTCCAGATCATCGACAAAATCTTTCATAATATAGGATGGAATATCAGCATCCATAATAATAATATGATTTGTCTCCATTCCATATTCGGTTTTTAATTTATCTAATCCTTCATTAGCCTGGATAGTAGAAGGTAATGCCTTATTGATATTATAGTAAATCTCCGTATTTGTCTGCCAATAAAATGCAGGTAAAAACATAATTAAAAAGAATATAGCAGCAGTTTTTTTATGTTTTAATATAACATCAGTCAATCTATCAAAATTAGGAATGAGCGTTCGATGGGTATATTTATGAATTTGCTTATCAAAAATAAGAATAAATGCTGGTAAAATAGTAACACATGTGAATACGCCAAGTGCTACACCTTTCATCATAACGATACCTAAATCCAGTCCTATACTAAAATTCATAAAACATAATGCACCAAATCCTGCAATGGTCGTCAATGAACTGCCCGATATCGATTTAAACCCTTGGACCATCGCCGTTGCCATAGCCTCGTTTCTATCATCGGTTAACTCTTTTTCTTCCTCATATCGATGAACGATAAAAATCGCATAATCAGTGGTAACTGCCAACTGCAATATAGCTGCTATGGCTTGAGTAATATAAGAAATCTCTCCTAGAAAAATATTCGTTCCAAAATTATAAATAATTCCATATAACAATGTCCCCATAAAGATAAATGGCAAAATCCATGATTCGATACAAGCCAGTAGTACAATCAATGATAAAAATCCAGCTAATAATACATATTTGGGCATTTCTTCTAAAACTAAGTACTTTACATCCTTTAAAAATACAGATAAACCGCTCATACTTGCTTGATTATCCATAATTTCATTAACATCAGCAATAGCATCCATAGTTTCTTCGGCAGCCGCTTTGCCCTCATATCTTATCATCAACATCTGACCGTTTTTATTAGAATAAAACTGGTCAGCAACTTCCTTTGGTAAAAACTCCCTAGGAACTCCTACCCCAAACATATCATGTGCAGATGTGACATCGTGTACGGATGGAATTTTAGCAATTTCATCTTTAATTTGTTCCACCCTATAATCCGACATATTGTCAATCATAAGAAATGTTGTCGCTGCACTTTTAAAGTGATCTTCCAGTATATTTTCACCGATAACTGATTCTTCATCTGGTGGAAGATAGGATAACACATCATAGTTTACCCTTGTCATAATAGCTCCAAATATACTTGGAATTAATAATAATGTCCCTACTATAACCACCAAAGCAGGTTTTTTAGTAAGCCATTTTGCGAGTTTATGCATTTAGTTCCCCCTCCTTATAAACATAAATCAATCACATTGGCATTTGTATAATAGCTATCAACGCATTATACAGTACAGGTTTTATATCATCTATTTCATATGGTTCTTTACATAAAATAGCACTATACATAGTTGTTCCAATAAGTTCAAAAGCTAGATATAGTTTTTTCTCCACAATATCAATACTACTATTAATCTGCATATTCGCCTTTTGAGTCATCCTCATCAAAATTTCATCACGATGTTCACTTCTTAAAATGCCTCTATATAAATCCTTATAAATAAATTCCAGAAACATGGGATTTTCCTTAAAATAAGACAGTATATAATCAACAATGGCTATTACCTTATTTTCAAGAGACATCTTCTTCATATCCACTGGATCAATCGATTCTATGGCAGCATTAATTAGTTTAATAGCCTCTCTTAATACCAGATCATCCACCAGTTTTTGCTTATTTTTAAAATAAAGATAAAACGTACCTTTCGCAATATCAGCCTTTTCAACAATCTCATCAATACTGGTTTTCTTAATACCTTTTTGACAGAAAAAGTCAAATGCAATATCTTCTAATTCAATTTTTTTTTGCATCTTCTTTACATTCATTCGATTTGTAGACATATACATTCCTCATTTACATCCTCTTTTTCACCCTTAAGGCAAGAAAAGTTTAACTTCTACTCCCCCCTACCATACCTACTATACAACTTCAACATTGATCTTTTAAATAAAAGGACAAATATGTGACTGTAATTCATTTATGACTATCAGTCAAAAGATATATTAATATAAAACTGACTAATAGTCAATACTTTTTAAATAAATTTTTAGAATTAATTTTTTGACTAAAAATAATAAATTCAGTTGGCAAATACTTGAAATATATTTCATTTTCTATATAATGAAAGTGAAGCAATTTTTATTTCTTATACAGTATCCATAAACAAAATGCATAGGATAAAAAGGAGGAATTATGAATTACAAAATCGAAAAAGATTCACTAGGCGAAATAAAAGTACCAGCCGATAAATACTGGGCTGCACAGACACAAAGAAGTTTTGAAAACTTTAAAATAGGTTCTGAAAAAATGCCTATTAAAGTAATTAAAGCATTTGCCATTGTTAAAAAAGCCGCCGCACTAACAAATACAGAGCTAGGACTATTGGATAAAAAAATCTGTAATGCCATATGTTGTGCAGCTGATGAAATCTTATCTGGAAAACTCGACAATCATTTTCCTCTTGTCGTATGGCAGACTGGTAGCGGTACACAGTCTAATATGAATGTAAATGAAGTAATTGCCAATCGTGCCACAGAAATATTAGAAGAGGATGTAAAAATTCACCCGAATGATCATGTTAATAAATCACAAAGTTCCAATGATACCTTCCCCACTGCCATGCATATATCCGCATTTATAGAAATAGAAGATATATTGCTCCCTGCGTTAAATAATTTAAAAACAACATTTAAGTCACTAAGCGATCAATACATGGATATTATCAAAACGGGTAGAACACATCTCCAAGATGCCACGCCCATAACACTAGGACAAGAAATCAGTGCATGGTATGAAATGCTTAATAAATCAGAAAAATCCATACTAATAAATCTCGATAATCTAAGATACATCGCACTTGGAGGCACCGCCGTAGGAACAGGACTAAATACGCATCCTAAATTTGCTCAAACCGTTGCAAAACATATTTCGGAAATTTCAGGCAAAAATTTTATCACTGCACCCAATAAATTCCACTCACTCACTAGTTTAGATGCCATATGCACATTACATGGCACATTAAAATCACTGGCTGCTGATCTAATGAAAATAGCAAATGATGTTCGATGGCTCGCCAGTGGTCCTCGCTGTGGCATTGGTGAAATATCGATTCCAGCCAATGAACCTGGTAGCTCCATAATGCCTGGAAAAGTAAATCCTACTCAATGTGAGGCACTTAGCATGCTATCTGCACAGGTGATGGGAAATGATGTAACCATCGGTATCGCTGCATCACAAGGAAATTTCCAGCTCAATGTATACCTTCCTGTCACCATACACAATTTTCTACAATCTACCGAACTACTAGCAGATGGTATGAATTCATTTAATACTAAATGTGCCGTAGGAATTATACCGAATAACGATAAAATTAACGATAATCTAAATCGTTCCCTTATGCTAGTAACTGCATTAAACACTCATATCGGTTATGATAAGGCTGCTAAAATCGCTAAAACAGCACATGAAAAAGGTATCACGCTAAAAGAATCTGCACTACAGAGCGGCTTAGTGACAGCAGAAGAATTTGATAAATACGTTAATCCAGCTAATATGGTTTCTCCAACAAGTTCCAAATAATTTATTACAATCGTTTATTACATTACTCTATAATATTAAAGGCTGTTACTTGGTATACATACTGTAACAGCCTTTTATACTAAATTAGTAGATGTAAATTTGATATGAAATATCTAAAATAACCAGCCAAGTTGACTGGTTATTTATCAAAAATGAAAATGGAAGATATGAAATTGATAATCATAAATTTATAGTATTTTATTTAGAAAAGATGAATATTAAAGGATGATAATATCAGTGAGTGAAATTGCTCGAAAATTACAATATTATTTTTTTCTTCTTGGCGGTTATGGCGAGTGTAATAGGTCATTACATTTGCAAATCGTTAGACTGTCATTTTACGGATAAAGTAGCCAACAAGAAAACAGAAGCTACAACTTTTGCTAGCCACAACTTCTGCTTTTTCTTTTTTAGTCACATATATTATACCCTATTAGTTTATTTTTTAATTTTACTTAATAAAATAAATATTAAAAGAACTTGTAACAAACAAACTAAACTAAATCCAACTACTAATATTGCTGACAATTCAGTTCCGCCAACTAAAGATATTGAATTTACTAGAATAAATAAGAATAATACAAAGATTACGATAGATGATATACAGTATATAATTATTTTTTCCATAATAAACACCACTCATTAATTGGATGTATAATCTTCTGCATAATTGTACGTTCCTGATGAAAATGTAAAAGATAAATCACCAGTAACCGAGAAAGTAGGATTACTTCCAAAAGTAGTATAACCGTAACTAGCTAAAGCAGCAATATCATAAACTGCTTTATTGGATTTTAACTTAATTATCATACTTCCACTATGAATATAATATGGTTTAGACCCATCTTTATATTTTTTAAAAACCATTTGTAAACCATATAAAGATTTAGCATTTTTAGGAGTGTGAGTAACATATTTGTTTTCACCATAAGAGTTAACATATCTTACTGTTCCAGTTTTTGACTTTATTGTAAGTGGAGATGACCATACAACGCCAAAAACATCTGAGAACCAATTTGATTGTATTCCTTCACAAGTGAATTTTGCAATTACTGTTACAGTTGTTCTATTTTTTATTCTTGAACCATTAATAAACTAAAAATTTTTTTCATAATGAAACCTCCTACACATATGAACAAAAAACAAAAAAACAATATATTGTTCACCGACAGAATACTCCCTAAAAATACAAAAGTCAAGAATAATTTTTCTTGATAATACACTTTTTTAGTTTATGATTATTTGTATAGTTCACATAGTTCCTCGACCTATAAAACTAAAAATCAAAGGAGAAAAATGATAATGAAAATAACTAAATTATTATAAAAAATTATTTATTTTCAATCCTCGATACATTCACTTTTACAAGACGGTATCTATAAAATTAGAAAAAAATTAAATAAATTATTGCATATTTATTAAAATATATGTATAATAATTAATAAATATTTTATAGTTTGCTAAAACGAGAGGTGATAACATGAAAAAAATAACGCAAATTATCATAATGCTAATGATATTAACTTTAGCATTAACCGCCTGCCAAAGCGAGCAACCAACTTCCGAAAACACAGAGAACACATTAAAAGTAGCATTAAGCGATGACTATCCCCCCATGGAATTTAGAAATGAAAATAATGAATTAGTCGGATTTGATATTGATCTTATAAAAGCTCTAGAAAAACAAATGGATGTTAAATTTGAAATAATAACAGCTGCATGGGATGGTCTATTTGTAGGACTGACATCGGATAAATACGATATGATTATATCCGCTACCAGCATCACCAAAGAAAGACAGGAAAATTATGAACAATCCATTCCCTATTTAGCCAGCGGACAAGTAATCGTCGTCAATAAAGAAAATAATACCATTACCACAGCTGAGGATTTAACAAATAAAATCATTGGCGTCCAAATAGAAAGCACTGGAGAGATGGCAGCTACTAAGCAAAGCGAACTAACTCCTTTTAATATTATTTCTTATGATGAAATAATATCCGTATTTAACGATATCAAAATAGGTAGATTAGATGGCGGTGTTTGTGATTATGTCGTGGCAATGCAATATGTTGCCAATAATCCAGATGATTATTTTATAACAGATATTCAGCTCACCACCGAGCCACTGGCCGTGACGATTAAACAGGGAAATATCAAACTAAAAGATGAAGTAAATACCGCCATAACCAAACTACGAGAAAATGGAGAACTTAAAAACATCAGTATAAAATGGTTCACGGAAGACTATACTTCCAACATTAATGAGGAAATAAAATAAATGAATATTACAACCGCTCAGTGGATTGCTTTTGCAATCGGAACACTCAACACGATTAAATTAACATCTGTAGCCATCATATTCGGATTAATGCTAGGTCTATTATTAGCTCTAGCTCGAATATCCCAACATAAATTATTAAGCACAGCATCCGCACTATATATTTGGATTTTTAGAGGAACGCCTTTACTATTACAAATATTTGTAATCTATTTCTCCCTTCCTATCATTGGAATAAAACTAGATGCATTTTCCTCTGCCGTTATATCCTTTGGATTAAATTCTGGAGCATATATGGCAGAAATATTTAGAGCCGCAATATTATCAATAGATAAAGGACAGATGGAAGCTGCCAAGGCACTGGGCATGACCTATCATCAAGCCATGTTTAACATAATCATTCCCCAAGCATATAAAAGACTAATTCCACCTATCGGCAATGAATTCATCATGTTATTAAAAGAGTCCTCTTTAGTATCTGTCATAGGAATGACAGAACTACTACGAACCTCTAAAAAAATGACCAATAGCAGTGGCAATATGATATTTTATGTTATTGCCGCAGGTATCTATTTATTTCTTACATCATTATTAACCTATGTATTTCAATATTTAGAAAGAAGATACTCACACTATGAATAATATTATTGAATTTCACAATATTTATAAGCAATTTGGAAACTTAGACGTTTTAAAAGGAATCAATTCATCCATAAAAGAAGGCGAAGTCGTATGCATAATAGGACCTAGTGGTTCTGGCAAAAGCACATTACTGCGATGTCTAAATTATCTAGAAAGAATAGATAGTGGTAGTATATTTTTTAAAGGAAAACTAATTGATCAAAACGATAACGGACAGCAACTGCCCATAAGTGAAGAGACAAAATCTAAAATTTGTTCAGAGATGGGTATGGTATTTCAAAAGTTTAATTTATTTCCACATATGACGGTATTAGAAAATATCATCATTGCGCCTATGATAGTCAAAAAACAATCCAAAGAAAGCATACTTCCCTATGCAAAAAAACTGCTAAAAGATGTTGGATTAGACGATAAAATAAATGAATATTCCTCTAAATTATCAGGCGGACAACAACAACGAGTGGCAATAGCAAGAGCATTAGCGATGAATCCTGATATCATATTATTTGATGAACCAACTTCGGCATTAGATCCTGAACTAGTTGGAGAAGTTTTAGATGTTATGAAAAAACTAGCTCACAATGGAATAACCATGATAGTTGTAACCCATGAAATGGGTTTTGCCAAAGAAGTAGCCGATAGAATTATATTTATGGACGACGGAAAAATAATTGAACAAGGTAGCCCAACACAATTTTTTGAGCATACCAAAACAGACAGAGCAAAGTCTTTTCTAAATAAAATACTATAAATTCATTCTGACAAGTTCCATATACATATTATTATCTTTAATTTCTATTTTGGCACTATCGACCATGACACCAACCATCGTGAGTTCAGAATCATTATCACATTCACCCACTAATTGCCAATAATACTCCTCCACTTCAATCTGTCGTTGCACATTAAGACAATCTATTAAATCATCCACATCTTCTTGTGTAAGATGAGTATTATAATCCACAATATTGATAATGGTTCTATCCTCTAATTTATTAATTTTAAAATCGACCATATCCGTATCATCGGTTAATAAAAATGTTGTAACTTCATCGACAATCTTACATATTTTCTTGATTTCGTGTCTCATTTTTTCTCCTTAGCAAATGCCTGCGTTCTCCCTTTTGCAAACGCATCGATAATAGGGACTAAAACCCCAGCAACAATACCACCTGAAAATCCATTATTATATAAATTAACGCCCCCATGTACCATTCCTATATTCATAACAACCACCAAATGTAACATACCCGAAATGATACCCCATATAACACCAAACTTACCCGCAATCGGTGAAACCGTTGTAGAAAAAAGTATAGCAAGTATAATACCCGTACTAGATAAATCAAGTTTTAAAATAATAGCCATAATAATGACACCAATAGCTGGAGGATAACAGTTTTTTAAATGCTTACCAAATGCCCCAAATCCAAATATCGTAAAAAGAGCCGCTAAAACAGGACCATTTAACACGCCACCTAATGCTATTACTAACAGAGTAAAAATAATACCTAAAAGCCCCATATTGACAAAAGTCGTTCCATACCCCATCAAAAATGTATAGTCCGTAACGGTTCTACCCGAATAATAAAATATATTTTTATATTGTTTAATACTATTTTTATTGATATATAAACCAGCTGCTATTAAATAAATAAGCATACACAGTATTAATATTTTAATATGCCCATCATATTTTTCATAAATGATACTCACAGGCATCACATCTAAAGTAAACGCCCTAAGAAAACTGGTTATAACAGTTCCCAGTACACCTGCTGTAAATCCTATATTATAAAGACTATATCCATCATGAAATTTAAGCATCTGTGCCGATAACGGGCTCATAATAAAACCTATTAATACTCCTAATGATGTTCCATATAATATATTTAATGGAAAAACTATATTATGCGAAAATATCAATTGACTGATAATAGGCGAAAGACCCGTTGCAAACATTATAATAACGATGACATTTTTAAGTGGCTTATTCTGATTATGAGCATATAAATATCCCCCCACATAGATTGGTATGATATTGATAATATTTTTTCCAAAAAACGAAAAACCCATTACAGTCATAAAAGCCGCAATGATAATTCCATTAATTTTCATCTTATATTTTTTCAATAGATATATATTAAAAAAACCAATAAGTGCTGAATTTATAAACGTAGCACCGATACCGCCAACTTCAAAAAAATCAGTGATTAAAATCGTTGGAGACCGTAAAATATTCATATAATTATGAATAAAATTCTTTTCTATCACTGCCATAACTATTCCAAAGAGCATAAAAACTACTGGAAAGACAGTTAGCACTAATAAAATATGTTCTTTATGCAACTCTCTTTCTTTTATATCCTTTTTTAAAATCATCGCATTTCCTCTGTATTACTATTCTAATCTATTACCATTTTAAGCATCCTCACCTTAAGCAAATATAAAAAACATCGCTATACTGACACTGCTTTTCGAAACTTCCTCACTGCCTCTGGTATATCATCTGCACCAAAAATAGCCGAACCAGCCACGATGATATTGGCACCAGCATCTACTACTTTTTTTACATTAGATAGTTTAATACCACCATCTACCTGTATATCAATATTTAGCTCTGCCATATCAATCATCGACTTTAAACGAGCAATTTTATCGATACTGGTTTCTATAAATGATTGACCACCAAAACCTGGATTAACAGACATAATCAGAACCATATCTAGATAGTCTAATACCTCATCTATCATAACCAAAGGCGTTGCTGGATTTAATGATACCCCTGCTTTGATACCATAAGATTTGATTTTTTGTATTGTTCGATGAAGATGTCGACAAGCCTCTACATGAACGGTTATAATATCAGCTCCTGCATTAACAAAATCCTCAATATATAAATCAGGATTTTCAATCATCAAATGCACATCCATCACTAAATTAGTATGCTGTTTTATCGACTTCATCACTGATGCACCAAATGAAATATTAGGTACAAAATGTCCATCCATTACATCAATATGTAGGTACTCTACGCCAGCAGCCTCTACCATTTGAACTTGATTTGCCAGCTGTGAAAAATCAGCCGATAACATCGACGGTGCAAGTTTAATCATAACTATTTCTACTCTCCTTTATTTCATTTAAAAAATACTTATATGAATTATATCTACTTTGATTTATTTTACCCAATTCTACAGCCTTTTTTACCCCGCAAGAAGGCTCATGTATATGCATACAATTTTGAAACTTGCATTCACTCATATATTCATGAAATTCTATAAATAAGTCCATCAGTTGATTTTGTGGTATTTTTGTTATATCCACCGATGTAAATCCTGGTGTATCTAAAACCCATCCTCCATCCGTCAGTTTAAATAATTGTGTATGCCTAGTAGTATGTTTTCCACGATGAATTTTTTCACTGACCACTCCCGTTTTAAGAGAAAGCCCTTCTTGTATTAAATTTAAAAGCGATGATTTTCCCACACCTGAGGGTCCTGCGAAAACAGAAATCTTATCCTTTAATAATTCTTTTAATTTTTCAATACCTAGCTTATCATAGTAACTACTGATAATGGTCTGATATCCAGCCAGTTCATAAATTTGTTTAAACTTCTGAGCCACATCCATCGCACCATCAATATCGACCTTATTTAAACATATAATCGGATTAAGACCAGCATGCTCCACTATACAAATAAGTTTATCCAATAGGTTAATATGAGGGTCTGGGTACATCATAGAAAACACGATTACCACTTGATCAACATTGGCAACAGGCGGACGTAAAAGCTGTGTATCACGATTATAAATTTCCTCAATCCACCCCTCATCCACATCATCACTGTGTAATAACTTAATTCGCACCCTATCCCCGACTAGAGGGGTAACGTTTTTTTTCTTAAAAATTCCTCTGGCTCTACATTGATATATATTATCTTCTACTTCGACATAGAAAAAACCTGAAATAGCCTTAATTATTACACCGTTTATAAAATCACTTCCTTTTAATTAAAATCCGCTTCCATAGATTTAATTTGCACATCACCAAAGTATATATTAATGATAGCCTTTCCTTTACCCCTAACCACAATCCTTACATTTTTCTCATCTTTATTATGCTCTTTTTCATATACCATAGTACGAACACCATCTTGAATCTTCTCTAGTTTTACAACTTCAGTTTGAGTGGCAAAATTCAATGGTATAATATATGATTTCTCAATTAATTCTAGATTTTGTGCTGCATCATTTTGCTCTTGCCCATTTTCCGATGTATTAGCAGAACCATCTTCGGGATTTGTTTGTTGCTGATCCTGCGAACCATCTGGATTAGATATATTGGCATCTTCACCTTCTGGAGGAACAACAACTTCTGGACTTCCCTTGCTAATAACGAGATTCACCGTACTCTTTTCACGTATTTCACGACCAGCCTTTACATTTTGTAAAATAACCGTATCCTTTGGATATTTATCAGATTCATTATAATCAATATCCCCTAAAAATAAATTGCTTTTAGTAAGGGCATCTTTTGCATTAGATAGGCTTTTGCCAACCAAATTAGGCATTATAACCGTCTCGATTGGCGTTCCTTGACTGACTACCAGATGAACCTGTGTAGCTTTTACCACATCAGAACCCGCCACTGGAGACTGCTCTACAATCATTCCACTCGGCAAATCATTATATTCATATTTAATATCACCAACATCCAATTCCTTATTTTCAAGTATGACTCTAGCCTCTGACAATTCTTTTTGAATTAAATTTGGTATTTTAACCATTTCTGGTCCATTGGAAACAATAACCTCTACTGTAAATCCCTCTTTAAGGGTAGTGTTTTCTTCACTAAACTGTCTAATAATATAATCTTTTGGAATATTTGAATCAAACATATGATCTCGAACGTTAATTTTTAAACCCAACTCTTGTAATTGATTGGCTGCAGTAACATATTCCATGCCAACAATATTGGGCATCGTCACAATTTTAGGACGCATTCTATCTAGCACCGAATTCATAAATACAGCACCGACCACCACCGCTGATAATAAAAGTGCTGCAATAATAACCAATGTCATCTTAAAAATACTAAACCCAGCTTTTTCTTTTTTCTCTGATAAATCGACGACTAATCCGTCTAAATTAGGAACAATTTTACCCGTAACTGGTTCAATAACATAAAAAGGCAAATCTAAATTAGGATTTTGTGATAATTTATCCAAATCTGCAATTAATTCCCCTATCGTAGAATAACGATCAGCAGGTTCTTTTTGCATAGCTTTGATTATGACACTTTCAAATCCCGCTTTTATATTGGGATTCACCGACGATGCCTTAGGTACATTATCTTTGATATGTTGCATCGCTATAGACACGGGTTGTTCCCCTTCAAAAGGCAATGTCTTTGTCGCTAATTCATACATTAAAATTCCAAGAGAATAAATATCCGTTCTTTCATCCACAAACCCTCCTCGAGATTGTTCTGGTGAAGAATAATGGACAGAACCCAGCAAATCACTACTCGCATTAATCGTCGATGAAGTAACGGCTCTAGCGATACCAAAATCAGCAACCTTAACGATTGCTTCATCATTAATAAGGATATTATGTGGTTTAATATCCCTATGTATAATTCTATTAGTATGTGCATGTTCAATACCGAGTGCCACTCTCTTTGATATCTCTATAATTTCATCATTTGGAATAAATCCCTCATGCTGATAAATATAATTTTTTAATGTAAGCCCCTTAATTAATTCCATGACAATATATCTAATATCACCATCTTTACCAACATCATAAATATTAACGATATTTGGATGCGATAAGCTGGCTGCTGCTTGAGATTCTTGATCGAATTTACTAACAAATTGTGCATCATTTGCAAGCTCCTCACGAAGAACTTTCACAGCCACAAAGCGATTTAACAGATGACACCTTGCCCTATAAACAAATGCCATACCACCCTCGCCAATTTTTTCTACAATTTCATACCGATTGCCCAGTACACGGCCAATCATATCTTTCATTACACATTCATCCTTTCATTATCGGAATTTGTATCTACAATCACAACTGTAATATTATCCTCGCCACCACGCTCATTCGCTATATCTACCATTTTTTCACACATCATCTGCGGTGTTTTATTCTCATTTAACATAATCTCTAATTCATCATCATTTATTTTATTCGTCAATCCATCCGTACATAGGAGAATTTTATCAATAACATTAATTTTTTCATCACTAATATGGATAAAATCTGATTTACATATAATATCAGTGCCAATGGCATTTGTAATCACATTTCTATTTGGATGATATTTTCCCTGCTCCTTAGATATTGTACCAGCTTCTATAAGTGCCTCAACAAGAGTATGATCCTTTGTTAGCTGAATTAACTGACCTTCTACCATAACGTAGGCTCTACTATCGCCAACATGAGAGATATATAAATTATCATCAATAATTAATGCCAATGTCACCGTAGTACCCATGCCTGACATTTCTGGATAGTGTTGTGACATATCGTACACTATTCCATTTGCACGACAAAAAGCCTGTTCTAAAATATCTTGTAAGGCACGAGTACTATCATTTATGTGTAAGGCAATATATTCTTCGATAACATCAATGGTTAAATTACTGGCCACTTCACCCGCATTATGTCCTCCCATACCATCAGCCACTATATATAGCCCATGAACTCGTGATGATATACAAAATGAATCCTCATTCTTTTGTCTCATACATCCTATATCACTGATTCCAAATACGCACATATTAACTCCACTGTTTTATCATTTTACAAATATAAAATCCATCTGTCCCATGAATATTAGGATATAACTCCATCCCAATATTTTCTATTCCAATCTCATTTTTTGACATTTTATGCCTAAATGAATGAATATTTGTATTATACCATGAATTAGGCAAGTTCATATCCTTTTGTTTTACTAGCGTAAAATTAGTATGATGTTGTAAAAAATTTTTAATTTGATAATAATTTTCCTCATTTGACAATGTACAGGTACTATACACTAAACTCCCGCCATCTTTTACATATCTAGCAGCAACTTCCAACAATTTAGCCTGTATTTTAGAAATTTCTTTAATATCTTCGATATTTCTATTATTTTTTATATCGCCATGTCGTCTAATCGTTCCCAGCCCAGAACAAGGCACATCCACAAGTACGATATCGGCATAGTTTTCATATTTTTTATCAAATTTTGTAGAATCTTTTCTATTAGCTATAACACAACTCGCACCATAGCGTTTTGCATTCTCTTTTATTAAATGAACTCGATGTTCATGAATATCCCATGCTATAATCTCAGCATCATTATTAACCAACGTTGCCATATGGATACTTTTACCTCCAGGGGCAGCACACATATCGATTATTTTATCTCCTTTATGCGGATTGGCAACATATGATACTGCTGCTGTGGCTAAATCCTGTATATAAAAATAATTTTTTTGAAAAGCATCCGTCTTTAAAAAATTAGCAGTCGCCCCTGATCGTAATTCTAAAACATCATCAAATGGAGTGGCTGTTAATAATAATTTATCATAACCATCAACTGTTATACTATGCATAGGCTGATATTGATTATGATAAAACCGAAGCATATCTATACTATTTTTAGAAAGTTTTAAGGTGTTAATCCGAACAAAAATAGTCGCCTTTTTCTGATTTGCTCTTAGTAAATCCTCTGTAAAATCAGCCCCATATTCCTTAAACCACATATCTACCATCCATTGCGGATGAGAATATTTCACACTAAGATATTTTTGTCGTTCTTTTTGTCTATTTGGTAATGTAAATTTTTTGTTTTTTCGAATAAATCCCCTAAGAACTCCATTAACAAAACCCGAATATCTTTTTTGATACTTTTTAGCAAGTTTTACACTCTCATCCACCACCGAATGTTCTGGCTTATCCATAAATAAAAGTTGATAAAGTGCCATTACTAAAATATAGTGAATATATGGATTTAATTTATTAACCGAACAATTAATATTCTGTCGTAAAATATAGTCCAAATAGATATTATGTTCTATGCAACCATAAAAAAGTCTTGTAAAAAAACCTGAGGACATATCTGATATGTCCTCATTTTCTAAAATACTATCCATCATTCTATTGCCATATCCCGAATTTTTATTTATCTTAATCAGACTTTCCAGAACATATGCTCTAGTATTTTTATATTTCTCATCATTTATATTACTATGCTCTGGTTTATTCATATACTTCCCCTTATACTAGTCTCTTGAATTCCTAATTAAAATCAGACGTAACAACTGCAAAACAGACATCGATGCTGCTGCCACATAAGTCAATGCTGCAGCTGATAACACCTTTTTTGCACCATTTCGTTCATCTGGATTTAAAAAACCATATTCATCAATCTGTCTCAATGCCCTTGCACTGGCATTAAATTCTACTGGTAAAGTCACCATATGAAATAATACACTAAATGAAAATAAAATAATGCCCAAGTCTAATAAATGTACACTACTCATCAATATCCCTAAAAAAAACATTGGTACAGCAGCTCTGGTACTAATATTGACCACAGGAAACATTGCACTTCTAAATGTTAATGGTGCATAGGACTGATTATGTTGAATAGCATGTCCACATTCATGAGCCGCAATAGCCACAGATGATATACTCGTACCAAAGTAAATATCGCTGGATAACGCCACTTTTTTACTTTGTGGATCATAATGATCAGATAACACCCCTGAAACTTGACCAACTTGTACATCCGTTATTCCATTGTTTCTTAAAATCATTCTCGCCACTTCTGCACCCGTCATATGCCTAGAACTCTGTACTCTTACAAATTTTTTAAATGTACTTTGAACCTTAGATTGTGCATACAAGGTTAATATTAGTGCAGGAATTATCAAAAGCATCGTTTTATCAAAAAATAAAGGCATAATTCCTCCTTACCATCTCTATTTACATAACTTATTTATATCAAAAATATTAATATCACAACTACTATGGATACAATGCATCATACCACTACATCACATCACAAAACTACTAGCTACCATTGTTAAACATCTGTCCCTTTGATATATTATTACCCAGTAGATATTTTGAAATATGCATGGGCTTTTTATTAGGAAATCCCATCACTTCCAGTCTAACTAACCCATCCAAAGCTTGCACGAATAAGCCTTCTTTGGATACCTCAATTATTTCACCTTCACAACCAAACTGTCCTTTTTTATCAACATTTGCTGTATATAATTTTACTCGTTTTCCATCTAGGAAACTAGCTGCACATGGCCATGGATTAAATCCCCTAATGATATTAATAATCTCTTCGCTAGTCTTTGACCAATCCACAATACCCGAATTTTTACTTAATAGCGGTGCATATGTTGCCTTTTCATGTTCTTGCTGTGTTCTAATGATATTTCCATTTTGTATTTTTTTTAATGTAGATGATAATAGTTTTGCCCCTCTATTCTTTAGTATATCATGTAACTGTCCTGTAGTAGTAGTTGGAAATATCTCCACCTTATCAATTTCTAAAATATCACCCGTATCTACACCTTCATCCATATACATGGTAGTAACGCCTGTTATTTTTTCGCCATTTACCACTGCCCAATGTATGGGAGCTGGTCCTCGATAATACGGTAATATCGAACCATGCACATTAACACATCCATATTTTGGAATAGAAAGTATATCATTTGTTAAAATCTGCCCATAGGCTACCACCACTATAACATCTGGCTGTAAACTACTAATCAATTTTACAATCTGAGTATCTTTTAAACTTTGAGGCTGATAGATGTCAATAGCATCCTCTAATGCTCTTATTTTCACATCAGACATCTTCATATGATGACCTCTACCACTAGGTTTATCAGGCTGAGTAAAGACAACTTGCACATCATGCTCATTAATACATATATCTAACGATGGAACGGCAAATTCAGGTGTGCCCATAAAAATAATCTTCATATTACTATCCTTTTAAATCTACATATTCCACAACTTTATCGGTAAATAAAATGCCATTTAAATGATCGTTTTCATGACATATGGCACGAGCTAACAAATGATCTGCTTCATATGTTAGAATATGACCATTTTCATCTTGTGCCTTTACTTTAACATAGGCAGGTCTGATTACCACTCCTGCCTTATTTGGTAAACTTAGACATCCCTCTACCTCTCGTTGTGTTCCATCCACTTCTATAATTTCAGGATTAATAAACACTTTTACACCCGTATCATCATATAAATCAATAACAAAAATCCTCTTTAATATACCCACCTGTGGTGCTGCTAAACCAATACCATCATACTCATACATAGTATCAATCATATCTTTTACCAAACTTCTAATTTTATCATCAATATTTCTAACAGGTTTAGAAATTTTCCTTAATACTGGATCTTCATCCACTCTTACCGTCCTCGTAGCCATAATAACTCCTTATAATAAACTAATCGCATCTACATCAATCATTAATCTACAACCATCCATAATTCTTTTGCTATTTTTAATTCTATTTAACATATCGATGATAATATCAGTATCATCATATGACGATTTCAATAATATTTGCCACTTATATTCCCCTCTTATTTTACTATAAATTGCGGGATTAGGCCCTAATAATTGCATTGATTTTAATTTTTTCGTAACAATGAATTTCTTAATACCATATGCCAATTTAGAACTCATTTTTTGGACAATAAGTTCATCTACTCCCACAATAGAAATAATCGAAAGTCGACAAAATGGAGGATATAAATATTTTTTTCTAAGTTCCATCTCATCATTAATAAACTCATTTTGTGCATAATTTTTTAAATGAGATAACGCAAAATGCTCTGGCATATATGTCTGTATTAAAACCTCTCCCTCCACATCTCCTCTACCCGCTCTACCGGCAACTTGCATAAGCGTTTGAAATGTTCTTTCAGATGATCGAAAATCTGGTAAATTTAACATTGAATCTGCCGATATACAACCTACCAATGTTACATTATTAAAATCAAAACCCTTCGTAATCATCTGTGTACCAATTAATATATCCGTTTGACCACTGGCAAATTTATTAATAATCTTATTTAACTGCCCCTTTTTTCGAACAACATCTCTATCCAGTCTATCAATTCTAGCATTAGGAAAATGCTCTTTCGCCAGCAATTCTAATTTTTCAGTACCAGTACCAAAGTATTTAAAATATTTACTATCACAAGAAGGACATTTTTTTGGTACATTTATAGAATAGCCACAATAATTACAACTGACTTTTTGGATACCATGATAATATGTAAGAGAAATCTCACAATGCGGACATTTCAAGCTAAAACCACAGCTTCTACAGGATACAAAGGTGGCATATCCCTTGCGATTTAAAAATAATATACTCTGCTGATTATTCTCTAATCTATCAATAATTCCTTCATATAATGGTCTACTAAAAACAGTAAAATTACCAGTCTTTAACTCATCACGCATATCAATAATACGAATATTTGGTAGCGATTTATTATGATGTCTGACTAATAATTCTAACTTTTTATATTCTCCTTTTTCAATGGCATTTGCGGATATCATATCCATCGTTGCAGAACCCAATACAAGGGGACAATGATGCATATTAGACAAATACTTTGCCACTTCACGAGCATCATATCTAGGAGAATTTGCCGACTTATAAGAATCATCATGTGCTTCATCTAGTATAATAATCCCTAAATTATCAAAAGGAGCAAATAATGCTGAACGTGTTCCTAATATGACATTACATCTATGCTCAGCTACCGCCTTCCACTGATCATACCGCTCTCCCATTGAAAAACCACTATGAAATACCGCCATATCATTCCCAAAATTATGTAAAAACCGACTGACGATTTGAGTTGTTAATGCGATTTCTGGCACTAATATAACTGCCTGTTTTCCCGATTGAACAACATCCTTAACCCATTTTAGATAAATCTCTGTTTTGCCACTGCCCGTAACTCCATGAACAAAGTACTTATTATTGCCCATTTCTAAACCATTATAAACTGCCATCTGTTCATCAGATAGTACAATATCCCCCTTATCCGGTGCATGATAATGCGTTGGTTTTCTAAACACATTTTTGGTACTTAGTTCTATCATTCCCATTTGTTCTAATTTATGAACACTTTTTTTAGTCGTATTACAATTTGAATAAATATCAGAAAGACTGCTCGTTCCTTTTTCAGATAAATAATTTATCACTCGATGTTGGGCAACATTTCTAACGGGTATTTTTTTTATTGCTTCTTTCATATCCATCGTTAGATTGGCAAATACATTAACCTTATCAGATACCGCATTATTTAAAATCCCAGCAGGTAAAAATGTCATCACCGTTTCAGCATATGATGATACAAATCGTCTATTCATCCATAAAATCGCACGAATACTTTTATCATTTAACACGATGCCATCATCAATAATGGATACGACATCTTTAATTTTATGATAATCATAGTCACAGGTATCCTTCAGAGATATAACCAATGCCTGTTCTTTTTTATTTCCTTTGCCAAATGGTACAAAGACACGCATTCCTTCTTTTATAGTATCATAAAAATGCGTTGGCACTTTATAGGTATATAAACTATTAACCGCTCTAGTATTTCTAAATAAAACAACATCACAAAATAAAATGCTCATCAATGTATTATCCATTCTTTCCATATGAATACCCATACCTACCGATAAAAAAATGACCCTCTTAAAGGTTCGGCTCTTCTCACCTTTAAGGGAGCCACTGCTACACTTATTGATTTAAATGCTTATGCACTATCTTTAATATTTCTCTAGCCGTATCATCTTTTGACATAATTTCTAATTCTGAAATAGTACCATTATCTTCTATCACTATGACTTGATTGGTTTCGCTTTCAAAACCAGCATCATGTCGACTAACATCATTTGCCACAAAAATACTAGCATTCTTAGATTTTAATTTATTTTTAGCAAATTCGATAACATGTTCTGTTTCAGCCGCAAAACCTACTATCACTTGATTATCATTTTTACTAGCAGCAAAAGTCGCCAGAATATCTGGATTTCTAACTAAATCTAAGTGAATATCCTCAGCTGATTTTTTAATCTTATGAGCTTTAATACTCTCTGGTCTATAATCTGCCACCGCAGCCGAAGATATAAATATATCACAACCCTTATCAAATTCTTTTTGTACGGCATAATACATATCATTTGCCGATAATACATCCACTTTATTAACGCCAAATGGCTGTTTTAAATTAGTGCGACCTGATATTAACGTTACATTTGCCCCCATTCGATATGCCTGCCTTGCCATGGCATATCCCATTTTACCCGTTGAGCGATTGGTAAAATATCTTACAGGATCGATCGGTTCAATAGTAGCACCTGCTGTTACCACCACATTTTTACCCTTAAACTCCTCGGATTTTAATGCATAATATTCCACCCATTCGACGATATCTTCAGGATCTGGCAATTTACCAACTCCTATATCATTACAAGCAAGTCTACCTGATATCGGTGGAATTTCGATAATACCCCTATCCTTTAAAATACCAATATTATTTTGAGTAGCCGGATGTAAATACATATTTGTATTCATAGCAGGAGCTATGATCAATGGTGCAAGAGTTGCCATGGCCGTAGTAGATAACATATCATCGGCAATGCCACCAGCCAATTTACCAATGATATTAGCAGTCGCAGGTGCAATTAAAAATACATCTGCTAGCCGTGCTAATGATATATGTTCCGTATCCCATGTCTGTGGAGAATCGAACATATCCGTTACAACAGGATTATTAGAAATAGCTTGAAATGTCACTCCCCCAACAAATTTTTGTGCATTCTTCGTTAGTATAAAATGTACACTTGCTCCTTTTTTCTTTAATCTACTACCAATGTCCACCGCCTTATATGCCGCAATCCCCCCTGTAACTCCTATCACTATATGTTTACCAGTGAGCAAAACATCCTCCTATTCGGTCATCATACTAGAGCCTGTATCCATATATACATCATCTAAGTTACATTCTTCACTTAGCAGTATATCATTAGAAGGCGTGCGTAAAAAAGCCTTTGCGATTTCATTATCAACCGCTTCGATACTTTCAATTTTATTTTTATAAATTTCCTCTGTAGCAATGGAAACGGGTTGGATACTATCTACTAGAATCATCGCTTCAGAACCTTCGATAAGTTGCCTTGCACGTTTTGATGCGGCAATCACCAAAGAATACCGACTGCCCATCATTTCAATCAATTCATTAATTGGTGGTGTTAACATCCCATCACTTCCCCTTTATATTTTTGTACAATTTTCTCGACGTCTGCCCTAACTTTATGTGTCTCTGCCTTCACAATGGCACTTAGTAAATCCGTTGCTGTTTCCACCTGGTCATTAACGACATAATAATCATATTTACGAATCCATTCCATCTCAGAGACGGCACTTAAAAATCTAGTTTCAAAAGACTTAACACTCTCAGAACCTCTTCCCAAAATTCTAGATTTTAACTCTCGCATCGATGGAGGTAATACAAATACAAAAACTCCCTGTGGATAATTTTCACGCACTTTCATAGCACCTTGTATATCTATTTCCAGTAGCACATTGTGCCCTTCATCTAAACAGTCTAACACAAATTTTTTGGGAGTGCCATAATAATTTCCATAAACTTGTGCATACTCTAAGAACTCATTATTTTCAATCATCGTTTCAAATTCATCCGTTGTTTTGAAAAAATAACTTTGCTTATCAACTTCTCCTTCTCTAGGTGTACGAGTGGTTGCAGAAATTGATAATTGCAACTTTACATCATCACGTTTTAAAAGTTCAGCACATATAGTTCCCTTTCCAGCACCTGATGGACCAGATACCACGATTAAAACACCCTTTTGTTTCATTTTCCCCCCGCACATTCATTCTTTTTACCAATCTCACATCTATTCAATATTTTGAATCTGTTCTCTCATCTTTTCAATAATACTTTTCATATTAATAACATTTTCTGAAATATCAATATCAGGGGATTTTGAACCGATGGTATTTACTTCACGATTCATCTCTTGGATAATAAAATCTAATTTACGTCCAATAGCACCCTTTACATCAATCGCCTCGCTAAATTGCTCAATATGTGCAGATAATCGCACAATTTCTTCATCGATAGCTGTTTTATCCGCAAAGACAGCAATCTCATATGCCAATTTTTCTTGATCTATTTGAATGTCATCATCCAATAATTCTTTAATCCTTTTAGTCATCTTTTCTTTATGTAACATAGAAATTTCGGGAGCTTTTGCACCTACCTCTAAGGAATACTTTTTCAAATCCACTATATAATGCTGGATATCTTGTTTTAAATGTAATCCCTCTTTTTTTCTCATATTACATAACTTATCCAACGACTGCTCTAATGCCTGCTCCAAAACAAGCCATATTGCTTCTTCATCAGCATCTTCATACTGCACATCAAATGCATCAGAACATTTAAACAATAAATCCAAATTCGGTTTTTCGTGAAGTGCATATCTATTAGAGATCTCATTAAATGCATCATTGTATTGATCCAATACATTAAAATCAGGCTTTACCCTATAATTTGATTTGGTTATTTCTTCGCATTTAATATAAACCTCCACCCTACCACGGGCAATTTTTTGTTGAACTCTGTTACGCACTCTTTCTTCTAGTGCAAAAATTTTTTTAGGAGATTTAATGGAAATATCACAATATCGATGATTAACAGTCTTTACTTCGACTAACACCCGATATGATTCATCTTCTACAGCGCTACGACCATAGCCCGTCATGCTCAACATATTAACCTTCCTATCTTATTATATATAAAATTCTCCACTAGCAACAAATAATGCACTCCCACTTAATAGAACGCCTTTTGAGGATATATTAACATTTAATACGCCACCTGGAACCTGAACTACGACATCATTATTAACTTTTTTTCCCTCATAAAGTCCCCATACACATGCACATGCACCTGTTCCACACGATAATGTATGACCTACTCCACGCTCCCATGTCCATATTTTGATAAAATCTTTATCATCTATCTGTACAAAATTAATATTTGTCCCTCTAAAGAAAGGACTGTTTTTTTCTAGCATTCTCCCCTTATCTTTGAGAACATCATCATTTATGGTATCGACTAAAATAATGGCATGAGGAACCCCCATATGCACAAAACCAAAAATATCGCCATACTGAGCTAATTCTTGTTCGGAATGCTTGGCTTTAATATTTTGTAAAAAGCTTTGCGAATCCTCCTGTGTACTATCTGGATAACCCATGTCAATATTTATAATATGCTGAATTTCATTAGTCCGCAAACCATCTTTTTGTATAATTTCTACATTATAAATGCCAGCTGGAGTGTTAACCTTAAATCTATTTTCCTTAACAATACCCTTTTGATAAACATATAACACAAAACATCTTAAACCATTCCCACACATATTAGCTTCTGAACCATCTTGATTATAAAATAACATCTCTATTGGTTCATCATCATGTTCTATAACGACCATGGCACCATCAGCACCTATGCCAAAATGTCTATCGCATACTCTTCTCATCAATGTACGTAATTCGATATTTTCGGGTACTTTTTCAAAAATAATAAAATCATTGCCTGTCGCTTGCATTTTAGTAAAAGATACTCTTATCTTATCGATGTAATTATTAGTCATGACTTCCTCCATATTATTTTTAACTAACTATAATATACCATAATTACAGCATATATATAAGATGAATACAAAAAGATTTTATCCTTTTAGCATTTATATTTATCCACCCATATACCGATATAATATAAGATATATCCATCATTGCTATTTTACAACCGTTACAATAATTTAAAATAAATATGCATTGGTTTTACAAACTTATTATTGCAATATGATATAAAATCACGTAATATAAAAAAGCGTACAGCAAACTCTATTTTATGTAAAGTTTCCATCAATGAAACTAACTATCTTAATTTTCAAAAATAAAAAGGATGAAAATAAATATGAATATCATACTATATCATAACTCGATTAATACAATGCTTTCATATTTTCGTAATCTCTACAACCCGCATAACACTATATATATATATATATTAATTGGGTATCTTTTTTATATATTATATCTAAAATATCAAGTAACACTTTCCAACGAAAAAAATACATATTAGATTTGGGGGAGTCCGATAAAAAGCTCCTCTTATTTAAGTTAATCACCCATTAAGTTAGAAATTTATATTTTATAATGAAAATAATAATCATTTTTACATATATTGAACATTATCATATACATACTATATTTTGTATTATTTTACTGGCATAGCTAGGCATTATACTTTAATTGTAAGGAGAATCATATGAAAAAAATAAAAACACGACAAAAAACCATCAAAACTATCATGTCCATGTCATCCATTGGTATCACTGTGATATCGATAGCTATCATCTTAATATCCAGCAATATTTTATTAAAAAAATATTTTGAACAACAAGTTTCAGACGATGTCCAACTCCTAAGTAGCCAAGCCGCTCAACTTATCAGTGCAGAAATTGAAAAAAATAAAGCTGCTTTAGTTGAATTGGCAAATAATCCAATATTAATTGATGACTCCATTCCCACTGAACAAAAAGTCGCCTTTTATCAAACACGAGCTAATCAACTAGGCTATAAACTATTCTTTTACATTAAACCGGATGGTACAGGTGTTAATCTTACACCTGAAGCAGAAACATTTGACCTATCTCAAAGAGAATATTTTACACAATCTATGAAAGGTGAAACATTTATTACTAATATTATCAAAGATGCCCTAACCGATGAGAATATAGTAGTAATATCTACACCATATTATGAAAACGATAAAATAAAAGGGGTCTTTGCCGGTATAAAATATGCCGATTTTTATACCAAGGCATGCGCTCAATTCAAATGGAAAGAAACTGCTGTCATGTATATATTAGATGAAACATCTAGCATAATCGGACATACTAACCCTCAGTTAGCAACTTCAAATATAAATGTCTTAGAAGATTCCAAACATGACAAAACATATGAAAGCATCGCACAGTTCTATCTATCTGATATCTCTAAAAATGATTCAGGCTTTGGAAAATATAATATATTTAACGATAATAAATTAGCTGGATATTCTAAAATAGAAGGAACAAAAAATACCGCATTAATATGTATCAGTCAACGAGTTATATTTGAACCAATCGTGAAATTAACCAAATTACTATCGACTACTGCTCTGATAGTACTCGTATTATCTGCATCCCTACTATACTTTTTTATCATTAATAAAGTGGCACTGGCATTTATTAATTTAAAGAGTGATATTGAACAGCTTGCTAACTATAATTTAAATTACACACCTAAAAAAGATTATTCTTATCGACATGATGAAGTTGGCGATATCTATCGAGCTATATTATTAGTAAAAAATAATTTATCAAAGATAGTATATGATATAAGCTCTCATGCAAATACAACTGCTAACACTTCTAAAGAACTAACTATGACTGCTCAAAATACCGATGAAAGCGCCAGTGAACTAGCTATGGCTTTTGAAAATATCGCTGAAGGTGCAACATCACAAGCAACAAATACCATTGATGCCACTCAAAATATTGAAGATAGCATTAAGCAACTAGATAATATGTTCTCCATATTAAAATCACTAGAAGAATCTACCATGGAAATAGATACTAAAAAAGAAGAAGGTAAATCAGTCCTCGCAGAACTTGTAAACTTAACAGAACAAGGTAGAAAAGAAGCAGAAGCTATCCATAAAATCATATTAGAAACAAATGAAAGTGCTGAACATATCTCTCAAGCCTCAGAAATGATACAGTCCATCGCTGATCAAACAAATTTATTAGCACTTAATGCTGCTATAGAAGCTGCTAGGGCTGGCGATGCTGGTAAAGGATTTGCAGTAGTAGCAGAAGAAATCAGAAAATTAGCAGAAAATAGTACTAAATTCACTGATGAAATTCGAATAGTCATCGATAATTTAAAAGAAAAATCACAGTATGCGGTGGATAGAATGCAAGAAACAAATTCCATCGTTTCCACACAATATAAACAAAACTTATTAACTAGGGATAAATTTAACGAAATTGAACAAGCTGTTGAAAAAAGCAAAATAATAGTGAAACAAATACATGATAATTCCAAGGCAATCGAAAATAATAATGCTAAAATTGTTAACGTTATTCAAAATCTTTCAGCAATAGCTGAGGAAAATGCAGCCACTACCGAAGAAGCAAGTGCCAATGTCGATATCCAAGCAAAATCGATTAGAGATATATCGATGGCCAGTACTAATCTATTACAACTTGCCAATGAACTAAATGCATCAGTATCAGAATTTAAATTATAATTCTAACATAAAAGAGTTGTATGAGGACTAATCGACTTATACAACTCTTTTTTTATTAAGATAACTGCCTATATTTATTTTTTATATTTTAAAATTAATCTCATGGTTACTGTTATCCCATAAAGTATATTATAATCCCCTGAACTAATCCAATAATAAGCCCTAAAACACCTCCGAGATACTCAATATGCCTAAGTTCGTTGTGAGCGATTTTAATGATAATATCCTCCAACTGTAATAGGTCTAGACTTTTAATTTTGTCTTCGACCATCTCTTTAATACTGATAGAGTTTACCACCTTACGCTTCATTTTCTCACTCATCTTCGTTAATAACTTATTGCCCTCTTTTTGAAATATATCATCCAGCAAAGGATTAATAACACCAGCAAACATGGCATACATTCTAAACTCTCTTTGAATAATCTCGATAATTTTTGTTTTAATGGAATTTAAAATTTCCTCCTTATCCACATCTTCCATAATTTTATCTAAAATTTCATCTATGGATAATAATTCCTTCTCTACTACTTCCCCAATAGAGGCTGCAATTTCTGCATGCCTCTTTGGAATAACACCTTGTATCTTAAAAAATGTACTTGGCTCAATCGGTCGAAATAAAAGCTTTATAGCCATAACATTGGTTAGATATCCAATAAATGCACCAACCAGTGCTAATATTATTATCTGTATCATATCATCTTGCCTTTTAACTATACTATCCCAATATCACTACGATACTGCATTCCTGTAAACTTAATTTTTTGCATATCTTTATATGCATTCTCACGAGCAGTTTGGAGATTATCCCCCATACCTATTATGCCTAGCACCCTTCCACCATTCGTTTTTAACATATCATTATCCAGCTTAGTGCCACTATGGAACACTAATTCTACCTTATCTACACCGCTAATGTCAAATCCTTTTTTATAACTTTCTGGATAGCCTTCACTGGCTACTATAACACATACTGCACTTTTATCTGACCAAGAAAGTTTCAGTTCATCTAGCCCGCCATGCTCTACAGCATTCAGCACATCTACCATATCGGTCTTTAATCTAGGAAGTACAACTTGGGTCTCAGGATCGCCAAATCTGACATTAAATTCTATTACCATAGGCTCTAATTCATCATTCTTATTTACTAACATTAAACCGATAAATACAATACCACGATAATCTATATTTTCCTCTTGTATCCCCTTAATAAATGGCTGTAAAATATTAGCATCTATTTTCTGACTTAATTCTTCATTAAATAGCGGATGCGGTGACAATGTTCCCATTCCACCAGTATTAAGCCCTCTATCTCCATCTCCAATACGTTTATAATCTTTTGCACTTTGGAGAGGTAATATATGCTTACCATCCACGAGACATAATAAAGATGCTTCCACACCTACTAGACAGCGTTCAATAACAATCTTATCGCCTGCATCATTAAATACCTTATCGAGCATCATACTTTTTAGTGTAGCAATCGCCTCCTCTTTATTCTCAGCTATCACCACACCTTTACCAGCCGCTAAACCATCCGCCTTTATCACTACGGGATATCCAAAATCATCAATATGCGACAGAGCCTTTTCATAATTATCACAAGCGATAAAATCAGCCGTTGGAATATCATATTTTTGCATAAATAATTTAGCAAATGTCTTACTACTTTCGAGGACCGCTCCCTTTTTATCCACCCCAAATATTTTTAAATTCCATTTTCTAAAATAATCGACAATACCATCAGCCAGGGGTACTTCAGGACCTACTATCGTAAAATCAATCTGTTCTTTTATAGCAAAATCCCTTAACTTTTCAAAATTATCAACATCGATACCAATATCAATATTTTCCGTCTTATGAAGCTGTGCTGTTCCACCATTACCTGTTGCAATAAAAATTTTATCGATATTTTTACTTTGAGAACACTTCCAAGCAATGGCATGTTCACGACCACCACTGCCAATTATCAAAACTTTCATACGCTCTCCTCGTATTTTTCATATTCTTCTTAAAATTATCACATTCTTAATGTTTAAAATGTCTAACATTTGTAAATAACATGGCAATGCCAAGCTCATTTGCCTTACTTATCACTTCTTCATCTCTAATCGATCCACCTGGCTGAATAATCGCCTTAATCCCCGCCTTATGAGCTGCTTCAATAGAATCTGCAAAGGGGAAAAATCCATCAGATGCTAACACTGCTCCATTAACATCATAATTAGAATGCTCAATAGCTTCTTCTACCGCCCACACTCTATTGACTTGACCAACACCTATGCCAATAGTTTGCATATTTTTTACAATAACGATGCCATTAGATTTTACATGCTTTGCCACAGCCCATGCAAATTCTAAATTCTGCACTTGATCATCTGTTGGTTCACAATCCGTAACGGCATCAAAGCCCTTACCGCATATATCATCGACATCTTGAATTAAAATACCGCCAGAAATATTAGTAAGCATATGTTGTGTATTCTCTACGAATTTATCAGCAGTTGACTTTAAGTTAGAAAAACTATCTGTATTCCACGATAATAAACGTAAATTTTCTTTTTGAGAAAGTATTTCCAGAGCCTTATCCGTAAATGTTGGTGCTAATACCACTTCTAAAAATATCTTGCTAAGTTCCTCTGCCATCTGTTCATTAACCGCTCTATTCGATGCCACGATGCCACCAAATATTGACTTTGGATCACAATCTCTTGCCTTAATAAAAGCCTTCGCAATATCATCATCGCTACCCACACCACATGGATTAGCATGCTTTAACGCTACAACCGTCGGTTTATCAAACTCTTTAACCAAATTTAAGGCACTATTTGCATCATTATAATTATTATAAGACAGTGCCTTACCATTTAATTGAACCGCATTAAAGAGGTTAATAAAGTTATCCCTAACATTCTTATAAGATGCTGCCATTTGATGAGGATTTTCACCATATCTAAGTTCTGCCGTTTTCTCCCATGTAAGGGTCAATGTCTCTGGAAATACAATATTATTTTGCTCTCTAAAATAAGATGCAATCATAGCATCATAATGTGCTGTATGCTCAAATGCCTTACCAGCAAGCTGCTGTCTAAAATCTACATCCAGCTTATTCTCGCTAATATTCTTTAAAATTGTCGAATAATCCTCTGGATTACAGACTACTAATACATCCTTATAATTTTTAGCCGCAGAGCGTATCATGGTAGGTCCACCGATATCAATATTTTCAATTTTATCTTCATGCGTTGCATCTTTCGATAACATCGTCTGCTTAAAAGGATATAGATTAACAACTACCATATCAATCCATGGAATATTAAACTCCTTAGCTTGCTTAGCATCCATTTCATTATCACGTCTACCTAAAATACCTCCATGAACCTTTGGATGGAGCGTCTTAACCCGACCATCAAACATCTCCGTAGCCCCAGTGTAATCCTCCACTCTAATGACCTTAATATCAGCATCATATAATTTTTTATATGTTCCACCAGTAGATAAAATTTCCACCCCTAACTTCTCTAAACCCTTTGCAAACTCTACCACACCAGTCTTATCTGAAACACTTATTAACGCCCTCTTCATATTCCCTCTTTTCCTATTAATCATGCTCAATTCCTTAACTACATTCACAAGTGCCTTATGCTCTAATTTATGAATTTTATTTTTTAGCGAATCAACACTTTCATCTTTATCGATCTTGACCTTCTCTTGATAAATAATCTCTCCTGTATCAACACCCTCATCTACAAAATGTATACTGATACCTGAATATTCACATTGATCTTCTAGTACCGCCCGATGAACTCTATCACCATAAAATCCTTTCCCGCCATACAAAGGAAGTAAAGATGGATGAATATTAATGATTCGATGATGATATGCAGCGATAAGATTACTATGCAATATCCTCATATATCCCGCTAACACAATCCAATCTATTTCATGTTCTTTAAGTTCTGCAATAATATTATCCGCCGTCATTTGCCCATTATCTTGCGCAGAATAAGGAACTACCACATAATCAATACCATATTTCTTAGCCCTATCAATCGCCATAATACCATCTTTATCAGATACTACCAGCTCTATCTTTGCAGGATATGCTTCATCCTCACTCGCATCTAGCAGTGCTTGTAAATTCGTACCCGTGCCAGATACAAACACCGCTATTTTCGATTTCTTATCCATTTTATCACCCATTATTTTAATATTAGTCTCTCACTATTTTCAGAACTACTCACAAAACCGAGCTTTACAACATCTTCACCCTGCTCTTTTAAAATATTAATCGTCTTATCTACATCATTTTCATCGACAGCGATAACAAATCCTATCCCCATATTAAAAATATGACACATTTCATCCAAACTAAGCTTACCCTCTTTTTGTAACAGTTTAAAAATTGCTGGAATTTGCCATGAATTTATATTGATTTCAGCACATAATCTATCCTTTAGCATACGGGGAATATTCTCATAAAATCCGCCTCCCGTAATATGTGCCATACCACTAACTTTAACCGTCTTTAATAATTCTTGAATGGATTTAACATAGATTTTAGTCGGTGATAACAGTACCTCACCTAAGCTTTTATCATTAAGTTTCATATTTTGAACACTATCTGATAACTCAATATTATTATTAATAAGAATATCTTTAAATTTATCAGATAAAGCGTATTTTCCATCTTCTAATAATAATTTTCTAACCAGTGAATAGCCATTTGAATGAATACCACTGGATTTTAAACCGATAAGGACATCGCCATCTTTGATATCAGAACCGTCAATAATTTTTTTCTTACTCACAATCCCAACTGCAAATCCCGCTAAATCGTATTCGCCTTCACCATAGAAACTAGGCATCTCAGCAGTTTCTCCACCGATTAAAGACATACCAGACTGTTCACATCCATTTGCTACACCGCTTACCACATCCGCAACCACCTCTGCCTTAATCTTACCACTGGCAAAATAATCTAAGAAAAATAGAGGCTTTGCACCATGACATAAAATATCATTAACACACATTGCCACTAGGTCTATGCCCACAGTATGATGGCTATCTGTATCAAAGGCAATTTTTAATTTCGTACCCACACCATCAGTACCTGATACTAACACTGGATCGGCAATACCTTCCTGCACTATTGTTGAAATATCAAATAATCCACCGAAATTACTCAGCATTTGAAGAACATTCGCCGTATGCGTTTGTTTAACGCTCTTACTCATCAGCTCCACTGCTTTATATCCTTCTTCCACATCAACGCCAGCCTGTTTATAAGCCTTTCTTAAATCCGACATATATCCCCCATTCTATAATTTTTTACCAGCATGTAATAAATACTCGGGAATTTCTACAGGATACTCTCCCGTAAATACATCCATACATAACTGTTCTCTTTTAAATCCAATAGCTTCCACGAGTTCATCTACCGTTAAATAACATAAACTATCCACGCCAATAATGTCTTTTATCTCATCGACAGACTTGGTCGCTGCAATCAACTCCTCTTTGCTAGGCGTATCAATCCCATAAAACGAAGGATATTTTACAGGTGGAGAACTAATTCGTAAATGAATTTCTTTTGCACCTGCTTTTCGAAGTAGCGATACAATCTTTCTACTCGTGGTAGATCGAACGATGGAGTCATCAATAAGCACCACTCTCTTACCCTCTACACTCGCCTTTAATACATTTAATTTTAGCCTAACCGCCATTTCTCTAAGTTCTTGGGTCGGTTGAATAAATGTTCTACCCACATACTTATTTTTTATCAGTCCTTCTTCATACGGTATACCAGAATAAGCTGCATAGCCAAGTGCCGCACCACGTCCAGAATCAGGAACGGGTATTACGACATCGGCCTCGCATGGGTAATTTTTAGCCAGTATCTCACCTGCCCTTTTTCTAGTTTCATACACACTTTTTCCATCGATAACGCTATCGGGTCTTGCAAAATATACATATTCAAAACTAGAATGTGCAATATTACTACCATCAGAATACCTGATACTATCCACTCCATTCTCATCAATGATAACCATTTCGCCAGCTTCGATATCTCTAATCAGCTGCGCACCTAATACATCCAGTGCCACACTCTCTGATGCTAATACATAACCATCATCTAATCTTCCCAACACCATAGGACGTATACCATTGGGATCTCGTACCCCAATTAGTTTATTATCACATACAAAAATCAGTGCAAATGCACCCTTTATCGTCTTAACTGCCTTTAAAATCGCATTATCAAATCCATTATCATAATTTTTCGCAATCAGATGTGCCACCACCTCTGTATCAATAGAAGTTCTAAATATAGCACCGTTATCTTCCATATTCATTTTTAATTCTTCGGCATTGACAATATTCCCATTATGAGCCAGTGCAATATTTCCACCCTTAAATGTAAATGAAAGTGGTTGTGCATTAAATTTATAACTGCGTCCAGTAGTAGAATACCTGACATGACCAATTCCAATATTCCCCTTTAAAGAATTAAGGCGTTGATCGCTAAAAACTTCTTGTACCAATCCCATATTTTTATATGGATACATGGCATCCTCATCAAATGTTACGATACCCGCACTTTCTTGCCCCCTATGCTGAAGTGCAATCAGTCCTAGATGCACCACCCTAGAAGCTATTTGATTTTTAGAATAAACGCCTACTATACCACATTCTTCACGTAATGTATCATCTGTTAATAATTCACTATCCACTATATCCGTACTATTATTTAATGCTAAAAAATCATTCTCATCATATATATTCATTACTCACTCACCCTAGAAAACACATCTTCATATCCACTCATAATATCGCCTAAATCTTGTCTAAATCTATCTTTATCGAGTTTTTTACCCGTTTGTTTATCCCAAAATCTACAAGTATCTGGCGAAATTTCATCTGCCAGTATAATCTCACCATTAAATAATCCAAATTCTAATTTAAAATCAATTAACTGAATACCTCGTTCATCAAAATATTGTTTTAATACATCATTTACTTTATAAGCGTATTTTTTAATCATATCAACCTGCTCTTCTGTAGCTAGATCAAGTGCAAAAACATGAGCATCATTGATTAGTGGATCACCCAATTCATCATCTTTTAAACAAAATTCTAGCACAGTAGATTTAAGCTCTGTTCCCTCTTTTACTCCTAGTCTCTTTGTAAATGAACCCGCTGCCACATTTCTTATAATAACTTCTAGCGGAACAATCTTTACCGCCTTAACCTTCATTTCAATCTCACTTAACAATTCGATAAAATGCGTTGGTACACCATTTTTTTCTAATTTTTCAAATAATATCGCTGACATTTGATTATTGATACGCCCCTTACCTATGATGGTATCCTTTTTTAGACCATTAAATGCCGTCGCATCATCCTTGTATTCTACGATATATACTTCTTTGTCCTCAGTAGAAAATACTTTTTTTGCCTTTCCCTCATATAACATTTCTTTTTTCATAGCTATCTCCTCGTATAATAAATTTATAGATGACAAATATTATATTTGCATCTAACACTAATCCCAATTGAAAATTATTCATCCTGCTATTTCATTGTAAGCGAAGAATCTTTTTCTAAAACTTCTTTACGCATATTTTCCCTATAATTCATCAATTCTTTTTGTATCTTATTATCATTTAATCCGCCAATTGACATAGCAAGCAGGGCCGCATTTTCAGAAGCATTTACTCCCACCGTTGCAACCGGTATCCCCTTTGGCATTTGCACCATGGATAATAGAGAATCCATCCCCCCCATCATATCCGTCTTTACTGGAACACCAATAACAGGCTTTATCGTCATTGCTGCTACCACTCCTGACAGATGAGCTGCTTTCCCAGCAATTGTAATAAATACATCTACGCCATTTGTATCCGCAGTTTCAATATATTTTGCTAATTCATCTGGTGTTCTATGTGCTGACAAAATACGAGTTTCATACTCCACGCTAAATCGATCCAGTACATTTAGTATTTTCTGAACTATCGGCATATCTGAGTCGCTTCCCATGACAATCCCTATTTTCATACTTCCCCCTTATCCTTTAAAATAATTTACACCATTTTCAAATATCTTCATATCTTCCACATTTGGAATATTTTTATATAAATTCCTTCCAACTCTCTCTACATGACCCATTTTTCCTAACACTCTACCATTTGGACTACAAATTCCCTCTATGGCAAAGGATGAGCCATTGATATTATATTTCTCATCCATTGTAGGCTTACCAGTTATTATATCCACATACTGTGTCACAATCTGCCCATTATCTCTCAGTTTATGAAATTCATTAATATCACAGAAAAATCTACCCTCACCATGCGAGAACACATTTTGATATACCTTGCCAGTTTTAAGAGATGTAAACCATGGCGACTTAGTCGATGTCACTCTGATAGGTGAAATTCTACTGATATGACGACCAATGGTATTATATGTTAATGTCGGCGAATTATTATCTAACGCTCTAATCTTTCCATATGGTAGTAAACCTAGTTTAATAAGTGCTTGGAATCCATTACAAATTCCTAATATGAGTCCTTTCTTTACATTGATATGTTCCATTAATGCCTCTGACAGCTGTGGATGTCTAAAGACAGAAGCGATAAATTTACCAGAACCATCTGGTTCATCCCCCGCACTAAATCCACCTGAAAAAACAATGATTTGACTTTCAGAAATAGCTTTTGCAAATTCTGCAACCGACTCTTTCATTTCATCGGGATTTGCATTTCGAAATACGACCATATTAACATCGGCACCAGCTTTTATCAGCGAACTTCTGGTGTCATCTTCACAGTTAGTACCCGCAAATATCGGTATAAAGGCCTTAGGTCTATTCGTTTTAATATGTGGCATATCAATAATGATATCAGTTTTTTTATGATGAGAAAAGTCGGTATCTATTTCTACATTTTTCCCATCAAATAAAATATTATCAAAATCAACTTTTTCATAATTCACTACTTCATCCCCAGTAAAGGAACTATCGAGTGTTAAACTACTGTAAATTGGAAAAACATCATTTAACGGTTTTATCCAAACATTCATCAAATCTTTTATCCTTCTATACTCATCTTGATACTCAAATGTTGATTTATCAGTTGTTACACCCATAGTTATAAATATAGAACGAGTGCCTTTCTTATCATCTTTCCATATATTTTTATTACTATCTACTTCCAGTATTAAGCCACCGTAATGCTCACCAAATAATACATCATCCATAGTCAGATGATAATGCTCTATTTTATTTTTTAAATCATCACATAACTTAATACCGATTTCATTTCCAAATGCCATCTTAGATATTCCCGCTAATACGCCACCTTTTTCAATCGCCATAGCCGATAATACCGAGCCATTTTTCATATGCTGTAATATCTCATCATAATCATTTTTTAAAGTATCCGTATTTAATAAATCATTATCATCACGTATTGGCATATATAATACAATATCACTATCTGCCTTTTTAAATTCTGGACTAATCGCATCACTAACGTCCATTAATTTTATCGCAAAGGCAATCACCGTTGGTGGTACATCGACTTGCTTAAATGTACCAGACATGGAATCCTTACCCCCTATAGCGGGGATATTCCAATCATTTTGTGCCTTATAAGCACCCAGTAATCCCGCAATAGGAAGGCCCCATTTTTTTTCATCTTCACCAAGTCTAGGGAAATATTCCTGCATGGATAACCTTAGACCATCATATCCAGAGCCAATTGCCACCGATTTTGCAATCGCCTCTATCACGCTATAATATCCTCCATGAAAAGGACTAATTTTACCTATTTTAGGATCATAACCAAAGGTCATAGCCGTAGCAGTATTAGTATCATGGATATTTTTTACAGTATTATCATTCATATTTTCAGAATTGACACTTTTTTGCTCATAAGTTTGCAAATGATTTACTCGATGAATACTTGTATCCATATTTGAAAAAACAGGAACCTTAGCCACCATACCTTGAACAGGAGTAATTTGATTTTTACCGCCAAGTGGCATTAGTACGGTATTTTTACCGATTGTAGCATCAAAATTTTCTACAAGTCCTTTTTGCGATGCCACATTAATATCAGAAAGCACATTTTCTAATTTATCTAAAATTCGTAATTCTTGTTTCTTATCATTTCTATTTTCACTATGATGTTCACTAGCAAATGGTGAATTTGTCGCCTCTATAATAGCATCAACACTTGGGGTAACACCCGATGTATCAAGAAACCATCTGTCGATTTCAAATATCGTCTTATCTTCCCATAACAGTCGCAACTTACCAGTATCGGTAACATCTGCTACCGTTGTGGCAATCAGATTTTCTTTTTTGGATAACTCAATAAATTTATTCTCATCTTTTTTATCAATAACGACAGCCATTCTCTCTTGAGACTCTGATAATGCTATTTCCATCCCCGTAAGTCCAGCATATTTAAGTGGCACTCTTTCAAGATATATGTCAAGGCTATCCGCCAATTCACCAATGGCAACGGAAACTCCTCCCGCTCCAAAATCATTACTGCGTTTAATCATCTTGCTAACCTGCGGATTTCTAAAAAGTCGTTGTAGCTTTCGTTCTTCCACAGGATTTCCTTTTTGCACCTCTGAACCAGAAGTTTTTAAACTATCCGCATTATGGCTTTTACTAGAACCCGTTGCACCACCTATGCCATCTCGACCCGTTTTACCGCCTATTAATAATACGATGTCTCCAGCCTTAGGCACTTCTCTAACGACTTGCTCCTTAGGAACAGCACCTACCACAGCACCAACTTCCATTCTCTTTGCCATAAATCCATCATCATAAACTTCTGTCACATGACCAGTCGCCAGACCTATCTGATTTCCATAAGAACTAAATCCTCTAGCAGCCTCTTTTGTAATACGTCGTTGTGGAAGCTTACCCTCCCATGTATCCTCAATAGCGATTCTAGGATCGGCACTTCCCGTAATTCTCATCGATTGGTACACAAAACCACGACCAGAAAGCGGATCTCGAATAGCTCCACCAAGACAGGTAGCAGCGCCACCATATGGCTCTATTTCCGTAGGATGATTATGCGTTTCATTTTTAAATAAAATAAGATATGGCACATCCTGTCCGTCCATATCTACACTTAATTCTAAACTACAGGCATTGATTTCCTCTGTATCTTCCTTATCTTGCAATTTCCCATGGAAAAGCTGATCTTTCATTTCCATCGTTGCCAGATCCATAAGACATAAATCACCTGTTTTCCCTAAATTTTTCTTTACATTTTTACATTGTAACCATGTATCTTTTATAATATTTGAATACTTACCATCTTCAACTGTCATATTCACTATACTCGTCATAAAAGTAGTATGTCGACAATGATCAGACCAATAAGTATCTAACACCTTTATTTCAGTTAAAGTAGGCTCACGTAATAATTTTTCCTTAAAATATTTTTGGCAATGCATTAAATCAGCAGTAGAAAGCGTTAGTGAATACTCTCTCACCAAATCCATCAACTCTTGTTCCGACATATTCGTAAAATTATCAATATATTTAACGAAAACTGATGGCTTAACACCATCTTTATAATTCGTTTCAAAAAGAGGTGCTTCAATTGATTCTACGGGATTGATAAGGGCAGATTTAATCTGTCCTATATCACCTTTAGATAGGTCTCCATATAGCTGATAAATTACCGATGTCACCACATGAGCCTTTTTACCCATGGTAAGAGAATAAATACACTGCTGTGCAGAATCTGCTCGTTGATCAAATTGACCTTGAATTAATTGCACTCGAAAAGCATAATGGCAATCATTTATCTTATTATCATCAAAGAATATAAAATCAGTATTAGGTTCTGAAAAAACCGTATCACATGACTGATTAAAATCATCCTCTGATAAATTCCACACATCATATACAATAATGCTATTTATTTTCTCAAGATTAGTAATTCCATAATCCGACTGAAACATCTTGGTCAGTGCATCAGACTTACGATTTAGTCCCTCTTTTTTACTTACATAAACTCGGAGATTATCTCTCATTATTCCTCCCATATCTTCTTACCACAACCGTCTCCACTTACTATGATTTTATCATGAGCGACACATATTTTAAACCGCTTATATCAGGAAAACCTTTGCTATATTGGTTACAGTAAAAATAAAAGAACAGATAAAGACTACTTATCTCTTATGATATGTAGGCGTAGTCTTTATTTTTATTTGACAAAACGCTAAAATTTTGGTAGCATATGGGTGTAGTAAGTGTTTTGCATTTACTCATAAGTCGTAGTAAAGCGACTATTAAAGAAATTTATGTTTAGAAGATTTGTTTGTATAGTAGCAAACAAGGTAATCAAAAAAAATACTAATTT
>PDWI01000324.1_pt1 | contig 76889 bp, 59 predicted proteins | sample 1430891 | NCBI WGS metagenome assembly PDWI01 (sample SAMN01162508, study PRJNA174530) | Oral metagenome, whole genome shotgun sequencing project. | biome: Marine environment; feature: Marine mammal; material: Swab sample of the gingival sulcus; isolation source: swab sample of gingival sulcus... | reverse complement strand
TTTCGTCTTTAAAACGATAGCTTAATACATGATAACCTGTTGTTAAACTGCTAAAAGGAGCATCAAAATTTAAGGCTACAGCTACACCTTGGGGCGATAAACTAAGGCTTACTCCATTACCAAAACCTGGGTCGGTATCAAAATAGTATTCGCCTGCAACTATTTTTGTGGTGTTGCTAATATGTGTTACATGTGGTCTAAACTTATAAACTGAATTATGATTTGTATGCGACCACTTACCGTTTTCATCTTTAAAACGAAAACTTAATACATGATAACCCTCTGAAAGACTTCCTAAACCGTTATAAAAATATGTAGAAACCGATAAACCTTGTTTTTTTAATTGAATACTTTTACCATTGCCAAAACCGGGGTCAGTATCAAAATAGTACTCACCAGCCACTATTTTTGCTGGTTTCGGAAAATTTGGATTAGGTGTATTAGGTACTTGAGCTAATACATTAAAAGAGATAAACCACAACAACAGTATTATGTATATTTTAATATAAGTCTGCGTTTTCATGCGTTTAGTTTTATATGTTTATATAAACATTAAGAAGTAAAATTAAGCAATCTTATTAGTATTGAATCTTTTTTTGAATATTAATAAACCTTTAATATAGGTCATAGTCTATTGCAGAAAAACCTCACATGTTTTTAAAACCTGTGAGGTTTGTGCTAAAAATATTATGTTATTTTGTTAGCGAATGTGATTTAGCTTTTACATTAACGCTAGCAGCTGCTTTACCTACAAAAATACCAGAAACATCAAATAATGCAGGAATAGCAGGCATACCCGACAATACATAAGGCACTCCACCTGCCTGATAACCAAATATACCCATCTCTCCACCATTAACACCTTTTATTCTAGCTGGTGTATTCTCTTGTAACACATAGCCATTATCTTGCTCAGTTGATGGAGTAACAAAAACCTTTGTCATATCTACATGTGTAAAATTATCAGAACCTGAGAATTGTGCTTCATTACATGCATTATTTATTAACGTATTTGTATTATTTACCCAATATTTACCAGTAATCATAATGTTATTGTATAATAATGCATTACCTACATCAATAATTCCTTCTGATGGCAAAGAATGTCCCAAAATACCAAAGACATTATTAAAAATAACCACACCATTGTCTGCATCTCTATTTAACATTTTTATAAAAAAAGAACGCACATTTGCCATATTACGACGATGTACTCTAAATAGATTATTAGAAATAGTTAAGTCTATAATAGGCATTGATAAATTATTTTTGTTATTGTTATGATTTTTAGCAACTACTATTCCTAATGCTGTACTATACGGCTCATCTGTATCTCCTAAAGAATAAGAATGTATATAATTTTGCTGTATTGTAACATTATTCCCTTTCTGTATAAATATACCTGCAAAATTTGCATTAGCATTTGAATAAGTATATATGTAGTTCTTTCTTATTGTAATATTATCTGTATTAATAAATATACTATAAGAATAGTAATGTCCAGAATAAATCCAAGGATGATCTTCATAAATATGGTCTATAAGCCAATTATTTATTCTTATTTCTTCTGTAATAAAGCAACCCTCAATTACCGAGCCTTGGCTACCTTTATTAAATTTAATCTGATTTACTATTGTATTTTGTTTATATGCCTGAGTACTGTCATTCCAATTTGCATTATATCCTGCACCTATTACATGTAGTTTTTTGCTAAAAACACACTTACCATAAGAATTTGGCGATGCCTCTAAATAAATAGTATCGCCATTATTTGCAGCATTGTGAGCCGCTTGTAAAGTTTTGTATGGTGCATTTACTACCTTACCGTGAACAGTACGATTATTTACTCGTATTACTTTTGATTGTGCTACTGTACTTATTATCAGTAGACTTATTATTACTAGTTTTTTCATAAATTTAATTTGTTAACATTAACAGATATTGATGACATAATTTTATGTCTTTTTACTAAAAATTAATATTAATTTTTGTTTTATATAACTTACTTTACTTATAAATCGTAAAGATATTCTTAGTTTTTTTAATTGATTTATATTTACATATGAACATTTTTATCATATAACAAAAATCATACAAAAATAAAAAAATAATTAATTTATCTATTGTCTTTTGATTAATGGTATATTCTGATTGATGTAAATTATTCTACGGAGTTAATTATATCAATAATACAACTTATCCATTCCTCCGAATAGTTTAAGGACTCAACCAAAGTTAGTTGTTCGCCTCCTGCTTTTATAAACATATCTTTGTAGTCAATGCCTATTTCTATTGTTGTTTCTAAGCAATCGGCAACAAACGACGGAGATATTACTAATACTTTTTTATTGCCTTGTTCTGCTAATTTTAATAATGTTTTATCGGTAAAAGGCTCTAACCAATCTTTGTTTAATCGCGATTGAAAACACAAAGTATAATCATTATCGGTTAATTGTAGTTTATCGGCAAGTAAAGCGGTAAAGTGCCTACACGAGTTCTGATAACATTTTGTAGCTTTGGGAATGAAGGAATGAAAACAGTTACACTCAACCCCACTCATTTTTTTGTGTTCTTTTTCTATTTGCCTTACGGGAAGACTGTGGTAAGAGAATAATATATGGTCGTAATCAGCAAGGTTATGCTGTTTTACCTCGCTTACAAAAGCATCTACAAACGATGAATAATGGTAAAATTGTTCAATAAATTTTATTTCTATATCCTTCCATTTATTTGTTATTGCGTTTACTTTATTTATGGTTGTTTGCGTTGTTGCTCCGCTATATTGGGGATATAAAGGCAATACTATAACTTTATTAAATCCTTGATTTTTAATAGTAGTAAGTACCGATTTTAACGAGGGGTTACCATACCGCATAGCAACAAATACGGAATAGTTATTTTGAGCTTCGGATAGTTTATTTGCCATTTTTTGCGTATTTACTAATAACGGAGAGCTACCCTCTACCCACAAGCGTTTATACAGATTGGTTGACTTATTTACACGAAAAGGTATAATTATACAATTAACCAAAAGCATACGAAATAACCAAGGTAAATCAACCACTAGTGGGTCGTTCAGAAATTCACGCAGATAACGACGCACCGCCTTAGGCGTAGGACTATCTGGGGTGCCTACATTCACAAGTAATACTGCTGTTTTGTGTGTTTTATTCAATGTGTTGAAGTTATAATGATATTATTTTATCTGCAAGTAATTTTGCTTGTCGTACGCGATGAGGAATACCTACGCCATCTTTTAAATTTCCTGCTATATATAAACCTTTGTATTGTTTTTCTAATTGTTCTATTGCTTTATACCGATGTTCGCTATTTGCTCTATACTGCGGAATAGCATACGGATAACGATAAATTTTGATTAAATTAGGAGATGACTTTGTTTGTAGCATTTCTTTAACCTCTGGTAATACAATTTGTTGTATCTCCTCATCACTTTTATTAATAAACATTGGGTTGGTTACACCTCCTGCAAATACCGACAAAACTGCTCCGCCCTTCTCTACCCTTGCATCAAATAAACTTGAAGGGAATAATATTCCTAAAATTGGACGTCGTTCTTTTGCGGGTACTAAACCACCAAATGCTTTTAGGTTTAATCCGTCCCATTGATTATATGCTAATACTATATGAGCTAACCGTGCATATTCCAAATTATTAATATGTTGCATCTGTTCTGACTGAACAAAGGGCAATAGATTAGGCAAAGCATATGAACCTGTTGTGGTTATTACATTATCAGAATTAATTGTTTGATGTTTGCCATTCTGCATAAAATTAACTGTAAAGCCTTTATCTTTAGGATTTACCGATATATCCGTAGAACCCAAACAAATACTATCTTTATTTATATTATTTGACAATGCTTTTATTAAACTCTCCAACCCTCCTTTGGCAGAAAACACATCGCCTGTTGCTTTTTTTGCCCGACCTTGTTTTTTTGGCAACTTAATTGAACCACCTATAAAACTGCCATAATTCTGTTCCAAATTATACAGTTTAGGCAAGGCGAAACGTGTAGTTAATTTATCGGGGCTACCTGCATAAATACCTCCAACAAACGGATTAACAGCATAATCCAAAAAACTTTGCCCCATACGTCGTTTTACCAAATCAGCAACCGACTCATTCGGATTTGTTCCTCGTTTACGGAAAGGCTCACCTAATAAACGCAACTTATCGGTAAATGTAAATAATGGTGTTTTTACTCCGCCCCAAATACTTGACGGTAAGTTTTGCCAAGCATTATTCTTCCAAATCCAACGGAATTTTGCAGATTGATTAGCTACTTCTAATTTACAACTACCTTCTAAATCCTCGAACAGCTCAACTAACTCAACCGATGACAATGCCCCTGTACTGGGTCCTGTTTCAAAAATAAAATCGTTGGTTTGTTCTGTTCTTATTGCTCCACCTACACGCTTATTTTTTTCCAAAAGAATAAAATCCTTACCCGCTCGTTGTAAATAAAACGCTATGGTTAGCCCTGTCAATCCTCCACCTATTATTACTGTTTGTGTCTGTTTGGTCATTATATTTATATGGTAAGATAACCTTTAAAAAATGAAGAATTAAGAAGTAAAAATGAAGAGTTTCATACTTAAATAATTTTAAACTCTTAATTCGCATTAGATAATTAGGTTATCCGATATTTTACATGGCAAAAGTAAGATTTTTAATTTAGATTTATCCTTTTAGTCGTTTTTTTAATGAATAGTAAGCGTTAATTTTTATTCAATTCTATAACTAATTTATTAAGATTTTCTAGTTTAAATGCTGATGAATGAACCCCATTTGGCATTGTGTACATTTTTTTATTTTCTGAAACTGCTTTGTCAAATAGTTTTTCTCCCATATAATATGGCAGTGTTTCATCATTTGTACCGTGAAGAATAACTAATTTACCTTTATAATTTTGTATCTGTTTAATATTTGATATGTTCATTATATAATCGTCCATTGTTAATTTAACAAACGGACGATATAAAGATTTTAAACCCTTGGTATATTGTCTTTTAAAATGACGCAAAACATCTTTCGAATTAGATATTGGAGATAAAAGATACAACTGATTAATATGATTATCAACAGCCAATTGTATAGCAAAGACACTACCAATGGAATAACCAATTACAAAATCAATATTATTATTCAAATAGGTTATTACCTGCTGATTATCTGCAAATTGAGTTTTAAACGATGCTTTACCTTCTGATTTGCCATACCCTCTGTAATGTAAAACATAAATTTTAGATTTAGTTCGGCTACTAAGCTCACTCACATATCCTAAAATATCAAATATATTATGCCCTCCACCTAAATAAAACACACCTACCTTATTTGCCTTTTCAGGATTAAAAACAAAATACTCAACACCTAAACTGTCAGATTTCACATAGTTACGAGATAAGCTAACATTATTGACAATTCCAATTTCTTCGGTTTCAGTTTTAATAACTTTGTTTAGTATAGGAGTATATTCGGCTTGTAATTTTACATTAGAATTTTGCAAACTAACCGAATCATTATGGTAATTATACGGAGCCTCAATAAATAAATATTTTTCAGGAATATATACCGAGCAAGAAAATAATTCTAATAAAATTATAGCTATCAATAACTTATAAATATTAGCTATCATAATTTACTATAATTTAACACTTGCTGTTTGTCCTTTGCTAGTTGGACTTTCAAGTCGTCAAGAGATGCAAACTTATGCTCATCACGTAATTTATCGACAAACTGTAGACTTAGCTCGTCATTGTATATCTGCTGATTAAAATTACATAAATGTACCTCAATAACAGGTTTTGCTGAATTCTCTTCGTTTATGGTTGGGCGTCTGCCAATATTTAACATTCCCCAATAAGTAATATTTTTATGGATAACCTTTACAACATACACTCCTGTTGCTGGGATAAGTTTATCCTCATCGGGTTTAATATTAGCGGTGGGGAATCCTAACTTTGTACCTATCTGATTACCATGTATTACCTCGCCCGACAGAATATAATTATACCCCAATAACTCCGACACCTGCTTCATCTCCCCATTATTTATCAGCTTTCGTATCTGCGTTGAACTTACATTATTGCTACCTAACGACAACTCCTCGCCTACTTTTAAAGTAAAGTTATACTTTTCCGATAACTCTGCAAGTTGATGATAATTTCCCTCTTTATTCTTACCAATAGTATTATCGTAACCTATTAAAAATGTATGAACTCCTATTTTATCTATCAAAGTATTTTTTACGAACTCATTATACGGAGTTTGTGCAAATTCGCGTGTAAACTCTATTATTATCAGATGATTAACTTGCCGTTCTTCTATCAATTTAATTTTTTCATAAATAGTATTTAATAAGCTAATTTCCTTGTCAGGATGCAGAACCTTTACTGGGTGTGGTGCAAGTGTAATTACAACAGACTCGCCACCCTCTGCTTGAGCAAGTGCATTTAATTGCGACAACACTTGTGCGTGTCCGCGATGCACACCGTCAAACGAGCCAATGGTTACAACTGGTTTAGTAGCTTTAAATTTACTGATATCTGTCCAAATCTTCATGCTAAAAGATAGCTTTTATTTATGCTTTTTTTAGAAAGTCAGAAGACTGAAAACCGAAGTCGGAAGTCAAAAATGATTAAAAATTCTACAAAAAAGCATTTTAATAAAAGCCTCAATTATAAAATAATAATTGAGGCTTTTAGGTACTTTATTCTATTTTGAAATTAATGTTAATTCATCTATTAGGTTCGTTGCCTCAGCATATTTATCAATAATAAATAATATGTAACGCACATCAAGGGTTATGTTTCGGCACATATCAGGGTCGTACATAACGTCGCTCATTGTACCTTCCCAGTTACGGTCAAAGTTTATACCTATCAGTTCGCCATTAGCATTTACTACAGGACTACCTGAGTTTCCACCTGTTGTGTGGTTTGACGCTATAAAACAAACAGGCATCGAGCCATCGGCATTAGCATATTTACCAAAGTCCTTTTTAGCATACAAATCGCGTATTTTTTGCGGAATATTATAATCGTAGATATCAGGATTATCCTTTTCAATTATTCCCTTTAAAGTTGTTTTGCATTTATAAATAACACCATCGCGAGGAATAAAATTATCTATCTGACCATAAGCAATACGGAAAGTTGAGTTTGCATCAGGGAAGAATACCTTGTTAGGATATAATAAACGTAAACCTTTCACATATCCTTGATGTAGGTTATTTATCTGTTGCTCAAGACCTAGCAAATTATCTTTTACTTTATTCACATATATACTTGTACTCTCTTTATAAATCTTCATTGCTGGGTCGTTTGCCAACATTTCATTAGCTTTTTTTGCTTTGTAATTATTCAATAATTCATTAACTTTTTTCTCTGAACGGAAAATACTTTCGTCGAACAAACTATTAAAACACTCTTGAGCGTTGCCATTATATTTTTCTTGCACCAACTTAAATATCTCAGGCTGATACTGTTTATCTACCTCATTATAATAATATAACAACAAGTTTGTAAATAATTTTTTGCTTGTTTCCTCATTGTAGTCTTTATAAAATTTTGATGCAGATTTTTTAACCCTCTCAATTGTTTCGCTTACTTTTTTCTTGTCGCTATCTTTTGATAGTTGTAATAATGGACGGAATTTACCAGCAAATGCAACCATCTCGTTACCCCATACTGTTTCAGCTAAATAGGCATAAATTCGCTCATAAACAGTTATTTCATTATACAACTTTTTATAGTTGTTTAGTATTTTACCGTATTCTGCTTGGCGATTTTTATCCTTGCTTACCCATTCGGCAAACTGACGCTCTTGCTCTTGTTTTTTAGCCATAGCATTTAATCGTTTCAGACCTTTATTTTCGCCTATCCATTTCTTCCAGCCATTAGCTTTTCCTGCCACTTTTGCTGAATATTTAATACGCACCTCTGCCGATTTATCCATATCAGCCTTCATTATATTTATTGCTTTGTTACGTATTTTTATTCTGATAGGATTAACCACATTCATCTTTAAATCAACCGCATACGATGGCAAATACTCCTCGGTTGTTCCGGGGTAACCCATAACCATTGTAAAGTCGCCTTTGTTAACTCCTTTTAATGATATATTCAGATGTTTTATTGGTTTGTAAGGTACGTTATTTTGCGATATATCTGCTGGTTTATTGTCCTTATTGGCATATATGCGGAACATACTAAAATCACCTGTGTGTCGTGGCCACATCCAGTTGTCAGTATCTCCACCAAATTTACCCACTGACGATGGTGGTGCTCCTACTAAACGTATATCTTTAAATATCTCATAAACAGATAAGTAATATTCATTTCCTGAGAAAAAACGTTTTACTTTTGCAACATAATGAGTACCCTTAACAGCCTCTTTTTCAATTGCTTTTATATTCGCATGTTTTATAGAATCGATAGTATTTAAATCAGCATTAGCTGGGATATTTTTGTTTACTTGTGCTGTAACATCTTCCATTCGTTTTAGGAAGCATACTCCCAACCCCTCGTTGGTAAGTTCTTCTTTTTTGCTTCTTGCCCAAAAACCGTCTTTCAAATAATCATGCTCAACCGAGCTATGTTGTTGTATGTAGCCAAATCCACAATGGTGATTAGTTAATACTAAACCTTGCGACGATATTACTTGTCCTGTACAAAAATGACTAAACGGATTATTTAACCGAACCAAACCAACAACAGCATCTTTTAACGATGCTTTATTAATGTCGTAAATATCCTCTGCGGTTAGTTTGAACCCTTTAGCTTGCATTTCCTTTATATTGTATTTTTTCAACAATATAGGCAACCACATTCCCTCAACAGCAGATAAATTCTGTGTGATAAGCAACACACATAATGATAAAATTAGTGTTTTTATTTTCATTTGTTTAGAATTTTTGACCAATAATCAGATTAAAGACTCAAGATACAAGTTACAAGATACAAGTTGCAAGTTGAAAGTATTATCTAAGCATTGGTCGGTTATACTTTAAATTTTAGACGGCGAATATAATAAAAAAACCGAAAGCCACAAGGCTAAACCTGTATGTTACAGATTATAAAAAAATAAGCCGTTTAACTTTACTAATTAAACGGCTTATTAATCTATAAACATTACTAATTATTTGAGTAGTTTTAATATTGATTTAGCCAATTCGGTTTGTCCTTGTTCGCTTGTTAGAATTTTTCTATCCTCCTCATTACTAAGATAACCCAATTCCATTAATGCTATTGGAGCTTTAACATTTTTTAGCAAATAAACCTCAGATTTTTTAATTGTTATGTTTTTATCAAACAAATAAAATAATGAAGGTGCTAAGTTACTAGTATCATTAATACATATGTTTTTACCATGCTGTAAGCTATCATTAGAAAATGAGGTATGTAACGACAATACCAAATTAGGCTGTGCTTCATTAATTATTTTTGCTCTATCCTCAAGCGAAATAAAAGTGTCGTTATTTCGTGTCAAAATAACCTTAATGTTAGCATTTTTATTTAATTCTTTAATCTTTTTAGCAATATTAATGGTTATGTCTTTTTCTGAAATATTATTAACACTTGCTCCCGCATCTTTTCCTCCGTGTCCAGCATCAATAACAACTACTGTATTATTAACTTGATTACACGATAATGATAATGTCAAAAATATTAATCCTATAAGTTTAATGATGTTTTTCATTTTGTATTGTTTTTGTTTTTACTAAGCAAGTCTGGTATCTGAATAAGGCAGGATTTGAAAAGCGATAGTTTTCAAATATGCACGAATTTTATCACTTGCTGTATTTTATTTTATAACACCTCAAAAGTACAAAATAAATGCAAAAATGCATACAAGTTGACATTTTTTTTAATTACTCACTCACCCTTGTTATTTATACATTTGTTTTGTAGGTCATTATCTTTGTGCTCAATTCACTTCTTTTAAAATATTTAACAGTTGATTTAAAATTACTTCCTTGAGAATCAAGTAAGATTTTCTCTGAATCTGTTTCAATCATAAGTTCAAACCTTTCATAATAAAACCCTCTTGATAATATCCAGTATTTTTTAAGAAAGTTTTTTTTGAATCCCATTGCATATAGAAAACCTGTTAAATTAATAGGAAATATCTTTTCCTCTCCTTCCTTTATTATTATTCTTATATTTTCATTTTTCGAAAGAGGAATAACATACAAATGTTGCCTATCATTAATTCTAAGTAAAAGCCCATGTTCAAAAAGTTCAAAATTACAACGTGCGTTTAACTCTAAATTAGAATATTCTTTTTGATTAAATATTTTGATATCTCTAAGATTAAATAAGCAACTTCCTGTTTTATTAAAAAAAATATTTCTCTTTTCAGAAATAGGGATACCTATTTGCTGATAAACTATTTTGTTTAATTTTCCACTATTTTCAATTTTATGAATCATAAATCAAACGTTTTACACCATACGCCAGTTTTCTTTTTTTTAGACTTTTATGATTTCAAAAATTACTTTATACAGTATTGTAAACCCACCATATACTTAATATAATTCTATTATATTATTACATTAACAACATCTTCCTATTATTCCTAAATCATTAAGATTTTATCAACCAAATAAAATTATTTCCTATTTGTTGGTAGTATAATTAAATTGACCACAACACAAATGTAGCAATAAACATATACATCCTCTATCCAAAAACCTCTCGATACTTAGCTGTTACTTCAAATATATGCGTTAAGATATCTTGCTCTTGTTGGGTAAACTCTAAATTACGCCTACTCATCATTATTTTGGCAGTTTCAAATGTGGGTTTTAATTTGGTTTCAGTAAAACCCGATGCTCCTCCCCAAGCAAACGATGGCACAAAATTACGAGGAAAACCGCTACCAAAAATATTAGCAGCTACACCAACCACCGTACCTGTGTTAAACATTGTATTTATTCCGCATTTTGAATGGTCACCCATTATTAGCCCACAAAACTGTAAGCCTGTGCGGTCAAAATGCTCCGTTACATAATTCCATAACCTTACTGGAGCATAGTTGTTTTTTAAATTAGAATTATTTGTGTCTGCACCTAAGTTACACCACTCGCCTATTACTGAGTTTCCTAAAAAGCCATCGTGTCCTTTATTTGAGTAGGCTTGGATTACCACATTACTTAACTCGCCCCCCACTTTTGAATAAGGACCTACTGTTGTATTCTCATATATTTTTGCACCAACCTTAACCGCTCCATGCTCACATAAAGCAAAAGGACCTCTAATAACCGAATTTTCCATAACCTCAGCATCTTTACCAATATAGATATTTCCTGCTTTGGTATTTAATATTGCACACTCTACTTGAGCTCCTTCCTCAACAAAAACTTTATTATTACCTATTACGGTATTAGTTGGGCTAAGCGTTGCAGACTTTCGGTTTTTAGTAAGCAAGTTAAAATCGCTTTCTATTGCTTGTCCGTTAAATGTAAATATATCGTATAAATTATTTATTTTTAAGATATTATCAGAATACTCAACAACCTTATCGGCTTTATACGATTGATAATTAAAACTTAGCACATCGTCGGCTTTAAGCCTAACAGCACAAAGTATCTCGCCCTGCATTAAGGCTTCGCCCTGCTGTAGTTTATTTATGGATTTTATCAATTGGTCATTTGGCAAAACCGCACCATTAATTAATATATTATCATCGCTTGTTTTTAAAGTATATTTTTCTGACAAATAGTCGCGAGTAATATGCGAACACGAAGTTTGTAATCGCTTATCCCATTTTTCTTTTATAGTAATAATACCTACGCGTATTTCGGCTACTGGGCGAGTAAAGGTCATCGGCAATAAACTTTCCGATGACTTATCTTCAAATAAAATATAATTCATTTTCTATGGTTTAAGATTGATATATAATAGACCGAAGTCGGAAGACCGAAGTTTTACGTTTTACATCTTCCGTCTTCCGACCTAAAAAATATTGTTATGCTAAGCTATTGCTGGATAAAAAATACTTACCAATAAATACAGATAATGAGCTACAACACCAGCCACTATACCTCCGATAGTATGCGACAATAGGGCTTTACCTGTTAATTCACGAAAACCTAAAGTGTCTAACATTGCTGTATGAGTACTTAAATATCCGCTCCAACACATACCCATTGCAGTAAAAACAGCTATTGCATTGCCATTTATCAGATTCTCTTGAGCAAATGCTTTAACCAACGATAACGCTGCTCCAACCGCTCCCAATGAGGTAATAGGGAATGCTATAAGTTCAGGATACTCAAATCCGAATAATGCACTAAAAAACCAGTCAATTTTTCCAGCTAAATATGGTAGAATTGGTACGCCCTCATAAGCTAAACCTTGATAACCCACCGCTGCATCTTTAGGTCCAAAAGTAATTACCATTATTGCAGTACTTATTATTAATACCCCTGGAATGATATTCAGTCCCATTTCAACGCCATTTTTACCACCATCTAATATAGCATTTAAAAAACGCATAAAAGCATTACCATCAGACTGAAAACTAATTTGCGAATCTTCTTCTACTTTTTTACGCTTAATATTAACCTCATCGGTAAAATGATTTTTGATAAGAGATTGCATAATACGTGTTGATACTATCGCTCCTGCTATTGCCCCAAAAATACCAATAAGCGATGCCTGAAAATAGCCAAAGCCACTCATATAAGCTAATACAATCAGTCCCATACCAAACGCCGTTCCGAAGTTAGTTAATGATACTAATTCACGTTTTAAGAAGTATTTGCTAAAATTTTTATCGTTAGCCAAACTTATTATTGCAGGATTATCCGAAAAGAACGTCATAAGCCCAGCAATAGATGCTACTCCCGGTAAACGAAACAATGGACGCATTAATGGAGAGAATATCTTTTCTAATAAGCGAACTACTCCAAACTCAATTAATAATTTACCTAATGCTCCTGTAAGCACTGTTATTCCCATTATGTAGAAAACAGTATTCATAAGTAAATCCCAAGCCGTATTCATTAAGGTATTAAGCATATTACTCATTCCCATACGACTACTTAACACTCCAAAGAAACTAAAAAATAAAGCTAAAAAGATAATAGCCTCATGTCGTTTCTTTTTAACAAAATCCAAATCTGAAATCTTTTTTATTCTTAGATTCTTCATCTTTATACATTTAATTATTAGTACTTTTAATAGTAATCCATAATTTAGGTATACTCACAATAAATTTGAGTTTGTAAAAATAGTTTTATTTTATTTTGTCCCAAATATTACATTAAAAATAATCTTTTTTTTAAATACAGTTTACTTTCAATTAAAATAATTTTGGCAAAAAAAAATCCGAATACGGAAGTTTTTACTTCGGCATTCGGACTTCTGACTTCTATTAAGTAATAACTACTTCTTACGTTTAAAGTTTATATTATAATCTAATTCAACATAAGTCATATACAAATCTTTATCAAACGCATCTTTAAGTAAAGCCACTTGTAATGTAAAGTTCTTTTGGTCGCCAATACCTAATGTAGGGCCTAAAAACCATAAACCCTCATTAAAATCCTTACCTACACCCCATTTTCCCAATCCTAACAAACCAATTGATTTAGACTTATCCATCTGATAACCTGCGTATTGTATAAAATAATAATGATTGTCAGACTTGCTGTTTATTCCAAAGAAATATCGTGTTTGAAGGCTTAATATAAATTTCTCTCTCCACACCTCGGTGTACTCTAATCTACCGCCTGCCCAACTGCCACCTTCATAATCAAACTTGGCATAACCAAAAAATTTGCACTTCCAGAATTTTACACCAGCTAATAAATCGGTTTGCCCCACCTGACCTGCAGATATGTATTTAGGTGGTGTAAATGTATGCTCATCTGGTTTTATTCTAAACTCAAAAGGCGAATCCTTTATAATAAACCTTATTTCAGGAGAAATTTGAGCCCACATATACAAAGTATTATCCTGAGCCTTAAGCGAAAATACTGATAACAGTACTGCAAACAATAAAGTAGTTTTTTTCATATTTTTAAAGTTTGTGACCATTTTTTTTCGGAGTGAGACGAAATTTAATCATGCTATTGTGTGTCTCAATAATACTCTCCAACATGGTCGGTTTCATTTTTACTTGGTTTAAATTTTAAAGTCGGCAAAAGTATAAAAACATTTTTTAATTTTTACTTTTCTAAGTAAATTTAAAAGTATAATTTTGCACATCTTTATGTTTATAGATAAACAAAAAAGTAAAACATAATAATAGGGGTTGCTCTTAATAGGCATTAATAACCTTACTTTCAGCACTTAATCCCTAATTCTTAAAATAAATAAACAAATTAAACAGACCTTGTCTGAGATAATAATAGCGTTAATATATTTTAACTTTACAGTTGCAACCACATCTCATCCTTGGTCATAAAAATTTAAACAAATGAAGATAACAAAATTAGAACAAATGTTTGATGTACTGAAAAGTGCAGACAAAAAAAGATTAATTGCCGTATGGGCAAACGACTCTCACACAATTGAGGCAGTAAGTAAAGCTATCGATTTAGGAATAGTTGAAGGTACTCTTGTTGGTGACAAAGATGTAATTGCAAAAGTTTGTAAGGAAGAAAACATTGACATGAACAAATTTACTATTGAGCATGTAAACACTGATTTAGAGGCTGGTCCTAAAGCTGTAAAAATGATTACTGAAGGAAAAGGCGATATTTTAATGAAAGGTTTACTTTCTACTGATAAATACATGCGCGCTATCCTTAACAAAGAGGCTGGTTTATTCCCACCAAAAGGAGTATTAAGCCACGTTACAGTTATTGAGAATAAGGCTTACCACAAGCTAATGTTAATAAGCGACGTTGCAATTATTCCTCAGCCAGATTTCAAACAAAAAATGGCAATGGCTAAATATCTTGTAAACACTGCTCATGGTTTAGGTATCGAAAAACCAAAAGTAGCAGTTATTTCAGCATCAGAGCAAGTTTTACCAGGAGTACAGTCGTCAATTGAGGCTTGTATGTTAGGTAAAATGGGCGAAAGAGGTCAAATTCCTGGAGCTATTGTTGACGGTCCTTTATCATTAGACGGAGCTATTGACCAAGAGGCTGTTAATACTAAAAAGATAACTGGCGAAGTAGCTGGCGATGCTGATTGTTTATTATTCCCAAGCTTAGATGCTGCAAACGTATTCTACAAAGCGAACTCTAAACTTTGTAATGCAGGAATGGCTGCTTTTGTTGCAGGTGCAAAAGTACCTTGTGTACTATCTTCACGTGGCGACACTACAGAAGTAAAACTAAACTCAATAGCACTTTGTGCAATGTTAGCAAATGCTAAAAAATAAAACTAAAAAAAATATGGGCGTAAAAGTTACGCCCATATTTTTTATAAATTACCTTTAATATTAACACCCTAAAAAAGTAAACAAATGGATAATATAAAAATATTAGCAATAAACCCCGGCTCTACATCAACTAAAATAGCTGTTTACGAGAACGAGAAAGAAGTTTTCGAGAAAACACTTAGACACACAGCTGATGAATTGAAAGGTTTTAAAAAAGTATCAGAGCAATTTCAGTTCAGAAAAGATGTAATAATGAAAGAACTTGATGAGGCAGGAATAAACATAAAAGACCTAAATGCCATTGTGGGCAGAGGAGGTTTAGTAAAACCTGTTGAAGGTGGTGTATATGAGGTTAACGACGACCTAAAGAAAGATTTAGAAGTTGGCGTAATGGGCGAGCACGCAAGCAACTTAGGCGGACTGATAGCTTTAGACATGATACAGTCAATACCTAATGCACGTGCATTTATTGCGAATCCTGTAGTTGTTGATGAATTACAAGACGTTGCTCGTATTTCAGGACACCCAGAATTTGAGCGTTTATCAATATTCCACGCTTTAAACCACAAGGCTATTGCTATGCAGTACGCTAAACAAGAAGGAGTTAAATATGAAGACATAAACGTAATTGTTGCTCACATGGGTGGTGGTGTATCTGTTGGAGCTCACAAAAAAGGTAGGGTGATTGATGTTAATAACGCATTAGACGGCGAAGGACCATTCTCACCAGAACGCTCAGGAGGATTACCAAGCGGTGCTTTAGCTAAGTTATGCTTTAGCGGTAAATATACTTTAGAAGAAGTTAAAAAGATGATTACTGGTAAAGGTGGTTTTATGGCTTACTTCGGCACAAACTCAGCACTTGAAATAGAGCAAAAAGCACAAGCAGGAGATAAAAAAGCATTACTTATTGACGAAGCTATGGCATACCAAACAGCAAAATCAATAGGCGAGATGTCAGCTGTACTTAAAGGCGAAGTAAATGCAATATTATTAACTGGCGGTATAGCTTACAACAAACACCTTGTAAAATATATCACTGATATGGTTGGTTTTGTTGCTCCTGTTAAGGTATATCCAGGTGAAGACGAAATGTCTGCTTTAGCAATGAACGGATTAATGGTTATGAGAGGCGAAACTGAATGCAAAGAGTATAAAAATTAATTGCTGTAAGCAACTAAAAATAAACAAAAGGTATCCACAATTTGGATACCTTTTTTTATGACTAAAAAAAATCGGAAGAATGAATGCGGAAGTAGAAAAACTCTACTATTCCAAAACTTCAATCTTCCGATTTTGTTAATACGAATTCTTGTTGATTCGTGTTATACCTTAATCTTTAATAATTTTCATTTCCTCGATAAGGTTTTTAGCACCTGCATATTTGTCGATAACAAATAATACATAACGGATATCAACATTTATACATTTTTGCATCTGATGTTCAAAAGCAATATCTCCACTCATTGCCTCAGAGTTTCCGTCAAACGCTGTTCCTATAAGCTGTCCTTTACCATTAATTACAGGGCTACCTGAGTTTCCTCCAGTAATGTCGTTGTTTGTAGTAAAACATACTGGCATTGTACCATCTGCATTTGCATATTGACCAAAATCTTTATTTTTATAAAGCTCTTTTAATTTTGCAGGAACATTAAACTCACGTACATCAGGGTCTTCTTTTTCCATAATTCCCTTCATAGTAGTAAAGTGGCTGTAATGCACACCATCAGCTGGTTTATAATCACCTACACTACCGTAAGTTAAACGCATTGTTGAGTTTGCATCAGGTGCATATAATTTTTTAGGATTCATCTTTAATAAACCACCAACAAATAAACGCATTCCCTCTTGTTCTTTTAAATCACCCTCATAAGTAGCACTAAATAATCCTCTGTATTTACTCAAGATACTTTTTGAAGCTATCATTATTGGGTCAGCCTCTAATTGTTTTTTGTTTGGTTTGTCTAAGAACTTATTTAATTTATCCTCGTTTACAAACATTGAGTTGTCAAATAAATAATCAACATATTTATCTACATCGCCATTATATTCTTTATTTAAGATATTAGCAATATAATCAGGCTGATATTTTGCATCAACATTAGCAATGTACATTTTTAATAATGCTTTAGTAGCTTTTTCATCAGTTGGTGCATTATAATCTTTAAAGAATGCTTTAGCTTTTTTTCTGCTTGAAGCGATAATGTCTTTACGATCAGCTTTTTTTGTTTTTTTGTCTAACGCCTTCTCTAATCTACTTAATCTGTAAGCAAATATAAATGATTCAGCTCCTCGTAATTGAGTTTCCATTAAATATTGCTGAGCCTCTTTTATTTTTGTATTAGCCTCATAAGCTTGTTTAATTAAGTTTAAAGCATTGCCATATTTAGCCTTACGCTTATCATCTTTATTAACCCAATTCATAAAATCTTTTTCAAGTTGTACTTTTTGGTCGTACACTTTTAATCTTTTTAATGCTTTGTTCTGAACTAATGAATACTTCCAGTAGTTAGCCGAACGAGCATGTTTTGATGCATACTGTATTCTTACTTTAGTATCCTTATCCATATCTTTTTTCCAGATATCTTGCTTTAAACCACGGATTTTTACTCTATTAGCATTCTCAAAATCCATAACATATTTTAATTCATAAGAAGTCATGTATCGGCTAGTATGTCCTGGATAACCCATAATAAAAGCAAAGTCATCTTTTTTAACACCATTTAATGATATTGGTAAAAAGTGCTTAGGCTTTAACGGAACGTTATCTTCTGAATATTCAGCTGGTTTTCCGTCTTTACCGCAATACACTCTAAACATTGAAAAGTCACCAGTATGACGTGGCCACATCCAGTTATCAGTATCTGAACCAAACTTACCAATAGACTCTGGTGGAGCACCTACTAAACGGATATCTTTAAATGTTTCATAAACAAAAAGATAGTAAAAGTTTCCTTTAAACATGCTCTCTACATTAGCATCGTAGTGAGTACCTTTTGTAGCTTTTTCTGATAACACATGAGCAACGCTATCTACTATTTTATTACGTGTTACTTGGTCTGTTCCTTCAGGAATTTGCGACAAAATATCTTTTGTAACATCTTCAACTCTGATTAAAAAAGAAACTGTTTTACCAGGGTTTGGTAATTCTTCTTTTTTACTCATAGCCCAAAAACCATCAGTTAAATAGTCGTGCTCTGGCGAACTATGTGCTTGAATCTCGCCATATCCACAGTGGTGGTTGGTTAGGATTAAACCTTGGCTTGAAATAAGCTCACCTGTACAGTTACCATGGTCTAACGCCACAATAGCATCTTTAACCGACGATGTATTGATGTTATAAATGTCTTGTGCACTTAGTTTCAAACCCATTTTAGTCATTGTTGCCATATTTTGTTTAATAAGAATAGGCAACCACATTCCTTCATCGGCTTTTGTAATAACCGATACAGATAATAAAATACCTGCTAATAAAATCTTAATTTTATTCATACTTGCTGTTTTAGTTATTAATTATTGATTAAAATATAAACCTTAGTCGTTTATTTTTATGTAAGGTTACAAAAACGGCAACAAAAATAATATTTTATTTTTATTTCCTACCTCAAGAATTAGAAAAAAGAAAAAAGATACAACTTAGTATTAAGTATTTAGTTTTTAATATTAAACAGATAAAAGTTTAAAGATAAAAGATGAACTTGGCAAAAAGCCAATAAAAATAGCTCAAAACCTATGATTTACTGCTAATTAATCAAGTTTATATTTGAATCATTTGTATTTATTTTTATAATTTATTAAATTCGCCTAATTATTAATTATGTTATGCCGTACAGACGATTACCAAATACAGACAATTCGAGGCTTAAAGCTATGGAAAAAGCCTTATCGGTAGCTGACAAAAAAGCTCCTTATGACTTAGCTTATAGCATAACGTCGTTACAGAAGCTTAAATATTTTTATCCCAGCTTTGCTCAAGAGATAAAACAAAACAAAGACATTTTTAATAGACAAACCGACAGTAGCAAATCATATCAAGATGCTTTAAAAAAGGCACGTATGTATATTTCTCACTTTATACAAGTACTAAACTTTGCAATATTGCGTGGCGAAATAAAAACTGATAGTCGTAAATATTTCGATTTAGAAGAATTTGAAAAAAAACTCCCCTTACTTAATACCGAATCGGACATCTTATTATGGGGCGAAAAACTAATTAAAGGCGAACAACAACGTATGGCAGAAGGATTAACCCCAGTAACAAACCCAACAATAGCAAGGGTTAAAATACATTACGAAAACTTTGTCCGACTACACAAGCAACACAAAAAACATCAGGAAAGCCATAGTAGGTCGCTACAAAAAATATCCGAGTTACGTGATACTGCCGATGAAATAATCTTAAATATTTGGAATGAGGTAGAACAATCGTACAACAACCTACAACCCGAACTTAAACGCCTTGAAGCAAGTAAATACGGAGTGGTTTACGTATTCCGTAAAAATGAAAAAATGCCTTTCAAAAATATCAATCTACAACAAATGGCTAATTTTATTAAAGAAGAGTAGTTTAATTTGGTATTTAACTTTAAATAATTCAAATCTCTTGCAAAAAAATAAGGTCTAATTCAATAAAATTATTTATTATATCACAAATACCGATAAATCTAAATTAAAAATCTTACTTTTCTATATACATAAGACATATATATAAATTCTAACTACAAAGTAAATCAAGGTGATGCACAAAAATCCTAACTAACTTAAATAAACAATTAAAACCAACAATAAAAAGTCCCACCCCACTCCAATACAATTTAACTACAAAATACACGTTATACATGTAAAATTGCTAAAACTGTATAAAACTAAAACAGAACTAAAACAATCACATAAAAATAATTATATTTGCAAGAATAATTTTTACTGAACATACATTTAGAAATTAACAACATTTAATTTACTAAATTACAATAAGTTGCTACAATTAGCAACAAAAAAAGTAATCAAAATAAACACAAATGAAAAAAACATATCAAAAACTATCGATAGCTCTTTTATTAGTACTAAGTTTATCAATATTATCGTTTGATTTTGACAAACAAAATTTTGAAATATCAAAGAATCTTGACATTTACCACTCATTATTTCGCGAGTTAAACCTATTTTATGTTGATAAGATTGACCCCGGAGAATTAGTAAAAACCAGCATTGACGATATGTTAAAGTCCTTAGACCCTTATACGGTGTACATACCCGAGTCGAAAATGGAAGACTATAAATTTATGACAACAGGGCAATATGGTGGCATTGGAGCATTAATACGACAAGATAGCAATTATGTAGTTATTGCTGAACCTTACGAGGGTTTTCCTGCATTTAAAGCAGGATTAAAAGCAGGCGACAAAATTATTGCCATTAACGGGAAATCGACAAAAGGCAATAACACGCAAGAGATTAGCGAACTACTAAAAGGTGAACCAAACACACCTATCAAACTAAAGATACAGCAACCTATATCGAACAAAGTAGTTGAAAAAGAGGTTATCCGCGAGAAGATAAAAATTAACAGCGTACCTTATTTTGGTATGCTTAACGACAAAACAGGCTACATCAGACTAAGCAATTTTACCGAGAATTGTAGCCAAGATGTAAAAAACGCCTTCAATACATTAAAAAAGAATCACGACCTAAAAAGTTTAGTATTTGACCTTAGAGGAAACCCTGGGGGACTACTTATGGAAGCAGTATTTACCACTAACATATTCATAACTAAAAACAAAGAGGTTGTAAGCACCAAGGGTAAAGTAAGTCAGTGGAATAAAAGTTATTCTACTCCTAATGAGCCAATTGCTCCAAACATTCCGTTAGTAGTATTAGTAAACCGAGGTTCAGCATCAGCAAGTGAAATTGTTTCAGGAGCAATTCAGGACTTAGACCGAGGCGTAATAATAGGTACACGAACATTTGGCAAGGGATTAGTACAAACCACACGTAACCTAAGCTACAACTCAAAATTAAAAGTAACAACAGCCAAGTATTACATTCCGAGTGGCAGATGCATACAAGCATTAGACTACACCCACCGCAACAAAGACGGTAGCGTAGGCAGAATACCCGACTCATTAATAACTGAATTTAAAACACATAACGGACGCCCTGTATTTGACGGAGGTGGCATACTTCCTGACATACAGATAAAAATACCATTTGTAAGCAATATAGCTACAAGTTTATATGTAAAGAACTTCATATTTAATTATGCAACAATATTTCAGCAAAAACACCCAAACATACCTCCAGTTAAGGATTTTAAAATAACTGACGAGATATATAACGATTTTGTAGCATATCTGTCCGACAAAGATTTTGACTACACCTTAGAAAGTGAACAAATATTAAAAAAGTTTGAAAAAACCATAAAAGACGAAAAGTATGGCGACGAGATTAACGAACAAATAAACATAATAAAAAGTAAATTAAAGCACGACCAAAATGCTGATTTACAGAAGTTCAGAAAAGAAATAAGTTCGTTTTTATACGAGGAAATAATTAGCCGATATTATTATCAAAAAGGGCGAGCAGAAGCCATGCTAGTTGACGACAAAGCAATAGAAAAAGCATTAGAAGTATTAAACTCTCCTGCAAAATACGACAGCATACTAACAACAATAAATAAGAAATAAAAAATAAGAAACAAAAAAACAACCGAACAATGGGCAAAAAAATACTTTCAATAGTTCCAGCACCATTATTACCAATAGTGTCAGGCGGACAAAAAGCAACATACTTACGCCTAAACGAGATGGGTAAAACTAATGATATTGTTGTTATTACCGACACAAATTCGCCAACCGAAGGGCATAACTTTACACTTAAACCCTTAATTAAGCATAAGAAGACCAAATATCTTTCGCTACGTTCATACCACATACTAAAAGAACAAATAAAAACCGAAAAGCCCGACATTCTTATTTTAGAACAAACATTTATGGGCTTGATAGTATTCCTTGCTTGTAAAAAAACAAAAACACCTTATGCTGTTTACAATCATAATATTGAGTATTTGCGATTCAAATCGATGCGTAAATTTTGGTGGATATTTATGTTTATGCTTGAAAAATTTACATTCCGACACGCCAAAGCATTATTTTTTGTTACCGAGTTCGACAAACAAAAAGCTATAAAAATGCTAAACGCAAAGGAGGAAAAATGCCACGTAGCAACTTACGGCGTAAAACAGCTTAAGCCCATACTTGCTAACAAAACCGAAGTTGAGGAAGTTCGCAAACGACACAACATAAGCATGGACGACAAAGTATTTATGTTTTTTGGTTTACTGAAATACTTACCCAACCTACAAGCGTTGGAGTTTATATTAAAAGAGGTTAATCCCATCTTACAAAAAACATTCACCGAACCTTACAAAATACTAATTTGTGGAGGCGGATTATCCGAATCGTATAATAATTTAAAAGATTTTGAAAAAGACAACGTTATATACGCAGGTTTTGTACCTGACATTGACGAATATATCCGATGTGCAGATGTTATTTTAAACCCTGTACTAACTGGCGGAGGTATAAAAACAAAAGTAGTAGAAGCATTAGGTTTTAACAAAAATGTTGTATCAACCGAAACAGGAGCTATCGGTATTGAACAAGAATATTGTGGCGATAAACTAAGCATTGTTACCGATAACGATTGGAATAAATTTACCGAACAAGTTATCAGCATGTGTTATAACGATAGTGTTATTCCAGATAAATTTTTCACATTTTATACTTGGCATGCAACATCAAACATTATAAACCAAAATATATAAAACATACCACAACAAGTATGACAAAACAAAAGCACATATCCATTATAAGCGTATCAGTTACAGTATTAATAATATTAATATTAGCATATTCGTGCTCAACCAAAAAAAATACAATAACAAGCCGAATGTACCATAACCTTACTGGCTATTACAATGTTTACTACAATGGAAAAGAGGCTTTTAAAAAGGGAATGAAAACTATTGACGATAGTCATAAGGACAACTACTCATTACTACTACCTGTATTTAAGTACAGCAACGACGAAACTACACGAGCCGCTTTTGGCGATATGAACCGAGCCTTAGAGAAAGGTGGTAAATGCGTACGTAAACACTCAATTACCGTTCCTCCTAAAAAAGACAAAAAGAAAAAGAAAAAATCGAAGAAAAGGAAAAAGAAAGGCGAAACTGAAAAGGTAGAATATGTACGATGCATTGACGACGCTTATCTATTAATAGGCAAAGCAAATTTTTATAAAAAAGATTTTTTCGCATCTATTGAAACCTTTAACTATATTATAAAACAATATAAGAATAACCCAATAAAATACGATGCATACCTATGGTTAGCACGTACATACATTGAAATGGGGAAATTTGACAAAGGCGAGAACTTTTTAAGCTCGGCACAAAACGACAAAAAAGAGATGCCTAAAAAATTAATAGCACCCTTTCAGCTAACTTGGGCTGACCTAATGCTAAAGCAAAAACGATATTCCGATGCTATCCCCTTTCTTGAAAAAGCCATTGAACACACCAAACAAAAAAAGGACAAAGCACGCTACTACTACATATTAGCACAAATATATCAGATGCTTGAAGACAACAAAAAAGCAGGAGATAGTTACAAAAATGTAATTGCTCTTAACCCTAAATATGAAATGGCTTTTAATGCAAAAATTAATCACGCATCGGTATTTAACTCTGAAACCGACAACAGCAAAAACTTAGTTAAGGAATTAGAGAAAATGTTAAAAGACGACAAAAACATTGACTACCAAGACCAAATTTACTATGCATTAGCAAATATTGCGTTCAACGAAGGAGATAAAAAACAAGCCATAGAATATTATCTATTATCGGCACATACCAGCAAAAAGAATGATAATCAGAAGGCTCTATCATATTTAGCATTAGCCGATATTTATTTTGCTGAACCCGTATATAAAAATGCACAAATGTATTACGACAGCACCATGTCGTTTTTAAGCAATAAATACCCTAACTATCTGCAACTAAAACGCAAAAGCGAAAACCTAAATGAATTAATAGACAACATAAATACAGTTACCCTACAAGATAGTTTATTGGTTATAGCCAACAAATCGGAAAGTGAACGAAATAGAATTATTGATCAAGTAATAGCCGAAGTTATCCGTAAAGAACAGGAAGAAAAAGAGGCTGAAGCTCAACGCCAAAGGGATTTAGCACAGCTACAACAAAACAGCTACGAACTAAACCGAACAACAGGCGGAAAGTGGTATTTTTACAACCCTGCCATGCTAAGTTCAGGATTAGCCGAATTTAAAAAGAAATGGGGTAGCCGAAAGTTAGAGGACAACTGGCGTAGAAAGAACAAACAAGAAATTAGTGGCGACTTATTATCCGACGACGACCAAGCTACCGAAGATTCAACAAAAGCAAAAAAATACGACATAAAATCAAGAGAATACTATTTAGCTCAGTTACCATTAACCCACTCGGCTAAAGAGGTATCTTTAAAGAATATTGAAGACGCGATGTTTAACATTGCCAACTTATACAAGGATAAATTCTACGATTACAAACAAAGTATTAAATCGTACGAAGATTTATTTAAGCGCTTCCCTCAAACAGATTATTTATTACGTTCGTACTACAGTTTATATAAGATTTTTCTGCATCTGAAAAACGAACCTAAAACCGAAGAATATAAAAACAAGATAATAAACCTATATCCTGACAGCGATTACGCAAGGATATTAAAAGACCCTGAATATTTTAAAGAGCTTGAAAACAAAAACAAACAGATACACTTTTTATATCAAGCAACATACAAATATTTCTTAGTTAGCAATTGCGAGGAAGTACATAATAACTTCACCTATGCCGACTCCATATATCCTAAAAACAAACTTATACCTAAATTTGCCTTACTAAACACACTATGTATTGGCAACAATAAGGACACTGCATTTTTTAAAGCAAGGCTAAACACTTTTATAAGCAAATACCCTGACACCGAAGAAGAAGGCTATGCCAAAGAAGTATTAGCGGCATTAGACAGAGAGCCTCATAAAATAGAAGAAGTCTCGGAAAGCGAAGAAGAAAAGGTAGTAGATTTATTTAACGACGATGCTCAACCTGACTCTATCGACTACTCAATGTTTACGGTAGATAAAGACGCTGAACATTACTACATGGCTATTGTTGCAAACGAAAAAACTGAACCAACCAAAGTATTATTTGGACTATCCGATTTTAACATTGACTACTATAATTTCCTAGATTTTGATGTGTCAAAAGAAGTTATATCGGCAAAATACACAGCCTTAATAGTAAGCAAATTTAAGAATGCAAAAATGGCATCAAACTACTTTGAGTCAGTAATTATTGCTAACGAAGTATTGCAAAACGTTGACAAAACAACAGTAAGGCTATACACCATATCTAAACAAAATTTGGAAACGTTTAAAAAGGATAAAAACATATTCCGTTACCATAAATTCTTTGAGGATAATTATCCAAACCTCTCACATATAAAGTATTAGATAAATAATTATAAGCAAAACTAAGCCACAAAGCCTAAACGCAGGAAGTGTTGGGGATAATTTCTTATAATTACAAAAAATTATTTACTTTGCAGAAGTTATATTTTTATGCAAAAATTCATCTCATTAATAGTAATTATTTGTTTTCCGTTATTGTCGTTAGCACAATTATCGGTTGGGGTACGCATGGGCATGGGTAACCACGGCATACACTTAGAACCCCCTACATTAGAGGAAAACCAAGTACCTTATCTACGCACAAATATAGGTTTGGTTTGCGTATATAACAACGAGAACAACGCAGGCCTACAACTTGAAATAAACTTTGCACAAAAAGGCTGGTCGGAGGAAATAGACACCATAAGCGGAACATTTTTCAAACGACAAATAAACTATATTGAAGTACCTATCTACAGCCATTTTGAAATAGGTAAACGCATGCTTCGCCCAATAATTATTGCAGGACCTTACATTGCCTACAAACTAAGCGACAGCTTTACTCATAAGGGTTTTGACGAACATATCATTCAAGAGAATCAAAATCATTATATTGAGAAATCGAAGGTGTTAGACTTAGGGATAAAGGTTGGCGGAGGTCTACGCTTAAATATAGGCAAACACTTCGGACTATTTGCAGAAGTACATTACGATGTTGATGTTGCTGGAGGAAGCGACATTTTTATAGGCAAACCCGACAGAATTGGGGCAAGCCGATTAACTGAAATAAGTGGCTCATTTGGAGTTTTATGGCACATAATTCCACAAAAGAAAAAACAGAAAAAAGAGGGATATGTACCTAAAAGTAATCTGAAAGATTATGGCTTTTAGCATTACAATTATAGAAATCTGTAAAAACACACTACAATTAGCCCCAATCTTAAAAATATAATAAGCAACCTACCTAATAAACCTGGAGTTTACAAATATCTAAATTCTAGCAACGAGATTATATACATTGGCAAAGCTAAAAACCTAAAAAAACGCGTTAGCTCATATTTTACCAAACAACAGACTAGCAATAAGATAAGAGTTCTGGTAAGTAAAATAGCCAATATTGAATACATAGTGGTTAATACCGAACAAGATGCTTTACTTTTAGAAAATAATCTGATAAAAAAACACCAGCCACGTTACAATGCCTTACTTAAAGATGACAAATCGTATCCGTGGATTTGCATAAAAAATGAACCTTACCCACGCGTATTTTTAACTCGGCAATTTAAAAAAGATGGTTCTACATATTTTGGACCTTACACCTCGGTTACTACGGTTAAGATAATGCTGAATTTTATTCGTGAACTTTACCCTTTGCGTAATTGCAACCTTAATCTGCGACAGCATAATATTAGTAACAATAATTACAAGGTATGTTTAGAGTATCATATAAAAAACTGCTTAGCCCCCTGCATTGGCGAACAGGACGAACAAAGCTACATGCAGAACATAGCAAACATAAAACACATACTTAAAGGCAACATATCAGAAGTTATTGATATTATGACACAACAGATGTTAGAGCTAAGCAAGGCATATAAGTTTGAGGAGGCTCAAAAGATAAAAGAGAAACTAAAGCATCTGCAAAATTACCAAAGTAAATCAACGGTTGTAAGCTCATCTATTAGTAATGTCGATGTATTTTCATATACCGAAGACGATACCACAGCTTATGTTAATTTTCTGAAAGTTGTACAAGGGGCGATAACACAAGTACATACTTTCCGTATAAAAAAACAGGCTCAGGAGGAAAAAGAGTCGTTACTACTTATGGCTATTGCCGAAAGCCGAAGCCGACGCATGAGCCTTGCTCGTGAAATTATAGTGCCCTTTTTGCCCGATTTTGAATTTGAAAATGTAAAGTTTATCATTCCGAAAATAGGCGATAAAAAAAAGCTACTCGACCTAAGCATGCGTAATGCCATACATTTTAAGCACGAAAAACAGAAATCGGCAAAAAATCCGCAATTAAGTGCACACCGCATACTAAAAACCATGAAGCACGATTTACGCCTAACCGAAAACCCTACGCATATTGAGGGGTTTGACAATTCAAACATACAAGGCACAAACCCTGTAGCATCGTGTGTGGTGTTTAAAAATGCAAAGCCCAGCAAAAAGGACTATCGTCATTTTAATGTAAAAACGGTTGAGGGTCCCGACGATTTTGCATCGATGCGAGAAATTGTATATCGCCGATACAAACGATTATTAGACGAGAAACAACCCCTACCCCAACTTATTGTTATTGACGGAGGAAAGGGGCAACTAAGTGCTGCGGTAAGTAGTTTAAAAGAGCTGAAACTAATAGGTAAGATTGCAATTATTGGCATAGCCAAACGCTTGGAGGAGATTTATTTTCCGGGGGATTCAATACCTATATACTTAGATAAAAACAGCGAAACCTTAAAAGTAATACAGCATATCCGTAATGAGTCGCACCGTTTTGGCATTACCTTTCATCGCAAACAACGCTCAAAAAATTTCATACAATCGGAATTACTTAATATTAAAGGGATAGCCAACAAAAGTGCAAGTGCATTATTAAAGGAATTTAAGTCGGTAGAAAATATTAAAAAAGCTACACTAACAGAATTGGAACAAGTTATTGGAAAGGCTAAGGCTAATTTAGTTTTTGAGTATTTTAGAAACAAATCTTAAAAGATTAATATTTCAAGATGCAAGTATGTTGGTGTTTAATATTTATTTAGAATAATCACCTCAGAAAAAAAATCAAAATTATGCTAATGAAATACCGAACCATTAAGTGCTTCTAAAAACTTAACCGAATGGTAATTATGGAAGCGTCGGTTTTCAATACCAAGAACCCATTTTATACCACTTACCGCATTGGTTAAAAACACCTCGTCCATAAGTAGTAGTTTTCCTTTTGTAAAACCATTTACCATTTTAACCTCAAAGCCCAAATTACGAATAATAGGAATTATATTTTTACGCATAACTCCTTTAACACAACCACTCTCAACTGTAGGCGTGTAAACAACACCATCTTTTACACAAAACATATTTGACGACGTCGCTTCAATAAATAAGCCATTATCATTTATCAACAAGCTATCGTCAAGGTTATTTTGCACAGCATACTGCCCTGCCAATATATAAGGCATTGCATTTAACGATTTATAAGCCATATACGGAGCATTAGGCTTAGGAAAGTCAGCAAATAAGCCCAACAGCACACCCTTATCGTTTAATTTATAAAGTCCCTTACTTAAATATTCAGCCTCTATTATTATATCTACCTCATTAGTTTTGGGCAGATATAAACCGCCTTGCTTACGTACAATTATTACGCGCACCTTAGCCCCTTGGTACAATCTACAAGCATTAAGCAACTTAGCTACTGTATTTTTCAGATATTCGCACGAAAAATAGTTAGGCAGTTTAAGGCTTAACACCTTTGCACAGTTGGTAAGTCTATTATAATGGTCGTTAATGAATTGCACTTCTCTACCATTTGCGTGCATTGTTTCAAATAAGCCATCTCCATATCTAAATGCTCGGTTATCAATAGATATACGAAAGTTTTGCCTTTTTACCAAGTCGCCATTTACGGATAATATGTTATATCTGTCATTCATTTTTCAGTTAGCAAAAATAATATAAATAATAATTTTGTTAAAAAAATATTTGGTGTAAACTTACACCATACAAAAAAGTTAATCATGATAAGACAAAGTATTTCCTTAACTGAACCTAACAATGAATGGTTAAAAAGTTGCGTTGAAAATAAAGAATATTCAATTAAAAGTGAGCTGGTTAATGATTTAATCAGACAAGCAAGAAATCAACAATCAGAAATAAATTTAATTCGCCTAAAATTAGAAAAGGCTGAAAAAAGTGGCTTTACAACTGAATCAAAATCAGAGATTTTAGCATTATCAAAGACTTTACACAATGGCTAATTACAAGTTAAGTAATGAGGCTAAAATGATTTGATAAGAATTCATCATTATGGCATTGAACAGTTTGGCGAAAAACAAGCAGATAAATATTTTCATTCGTTTTTTGATTGCTTTGAAATTATTGCAAACAGCCTATTATCATTCCAATCAGTTGATTTTATAAAGAAAGGGTATCGGCGTTGCCCTTGTGGTTCTGATAGCATTTATTACAGAATTGTTAATAATACCGTAGAAATAATGGCAATAATAGGCAGATAAGACATTAATTTATAGCAAAAGACCCCAAAAATTAAAAAAATCTTTGGGGTCTGTATAATGTACAAATATTTAAATTAGTTCCTATAGGTTAGCACCCTACTCTATCATTATTTTTTTAGAGAATATAATTTTATTTCCCTCTTTTACATTTATAGTGTGCATACCTTTTGCAGTTGCTGGTATTCCAAATTGATACTCTGCATTCGGATTTAATATTTCTTCTTCATATTGGTTTACTACCTTACCATCAACAGATATTAGCTCTACTAATACATCTTCTAAAACATTTGGTTGTTTTATAGTAAAATATTCAGTTGCTGGGTTTGGATAAACAACTATGTTATTATCAACTGCATTTTCTCCTTCCAAAGCAGTGGCTTCGCCGTCCTTTTCTACAAAAGTAATATAGAATTGCCCCACAGCACCACATGCACTACCATCTACCTGTAGCCAATATTTTTTATTAGTTTTTACTTTTAAATTTTTTATGTAGGACATTGGTTGGTCTTCTTTATAATCATCGCTCGCAGCTATAATCTTATATTTACTTTTATCTCCTGACATAATATCTTCAGCATTATCTGCCTCATATACTGCAATCTTAGTATCTAAACCAATATACTGATTAGGTATAACATGAGCCTTAGCTCTTATTTTTACCACTCCGGATTTTGTAGCTACAAAGGTAAACCACAAACTATGATTAATTTCAGGCTTAGAGGCATCAGGACAATTACACCAATACCCAGGTGTTGTACACTTATCGCTACCTACTGGTGGATGTGGTTCGTTAGGCTGTGCAGTAGCACATTCGTTATCGAATAAGCCATTATACCCAAGTTTTAACGGAAGTGCATTTTTAATATTATCGTTATTAATTATAGAAGCATCTAATGTTTTTATTACCTCGTCGGAACACTCACCTACTGTTCCTGTTATTTTTACCTGACCTTCTGTATAATCTTCTAAATCATAATTATCCTTAACTTTTACAAAAACAAAATTACCCTTAGTTTTGGCTTTATCTATTTCAAACACCTCTCCTCCTTTAACTATTTCAGCATTAATATTTTCAGCTCCATTAACAATATATTGCTGTTCAAAATCCGACACACAATTATGTTTTAATATTGGCTCATCAATCTTCATTTTTAAACCATTAGCCGATAGGTAGTTTTTTCGCTTTACAGAATACTTTTTACCGTCTTTAGTTACATCTAATGACACATCATACCTTCCACTCTTATCAAAAACAACTTTCGGATTTTCAGATATTTCAGAACTACCCTCAACAAACTTATAACTATCAGGAGTAATAGTCCATTTATACGTATCGCCACCAAACAAAGTTCCATTATGTAATTGCAAAGGCTCTCCTTTACAGATATCACGATAATCAGCATATAAAAATGGGTCTATTAAATTATCAGAAGGTATATATCCGTTTAATATTAACTTACCCGTATTATTAGGGTCTAAATATTTTTTAAGATAAGGCCACGATACCGACAATTTACCATAAAAATTATCAATAACAGAACCTCCGTGTAACTGACCAATAATAAGCCCCTTATCATCAAATAATGGCGAACCTGACGACCCACCTAAAGTCTGTCCTCTATCAAAATACACTAACCAATGTGTATTGACAACCGACTCTATTCCTCCTTGCCAAACTATAACCTCAGGATTATTTACTATCTTATTATATGATATTGATAACTTTTTAGGTAACCCCTCAGGATGATGTATTCCAAAACCTGAAGGCACTTCTTGTGTAGCCTTGGCATTCCAACCTGCATAGTATGGCTGATAGTCTGCGGTAGGTTTATCATCTAATTCCAATAATGTTACATCGGTATAGTCAGATGTTGCTTTTAAAGTTGACCCCGACAATGTTAAATGGTTTATTGCCCCTGAATTACAATATGGATTTTCATAATTAAAATATGTAATTAACACCTCTGCTTTAGTTTGAGTTGAAATACAATGATTTGCTGTTAAAAAATAACTTTTCCCATCATTCTCGGTGTTATTAATTAAAGCACCCGAACACATTAAGCCACCAAAAGTCATTTTAGCAACAGCATGTTTTTCTAATTGATACGCATCTCCTTCAGGACAATTAATACCTATTAACTCAACATCTCCCTTTGCATTTGAACTCTTAAATATATTACGATAAGCCTTTCCTATACTTCCTAAAACAACATTGCCCTTAAACTCTGCATTATTAGGCTCAAAATATTCTATTACTAACTCATTGCCTTTAAAATCGGCAATAGCAAACATATTGTGTTTCTTATTATTTTTATAAGTATAAGCTCCTTGTATTTGCGAATAATCAGCATTATACAGAAATAATGTTGCTCCCTTAGGGACTTTATAAGCACTGAAGATTAAGCCAATAGATAAGGCATTTTTAGCTTTTATTTTATACAAATACAGCGTTCCTTCGTTTAAATTATATTTAGTACCTTGTTGTTTTATATCTATACTAACTGTATCAAGGATAGCATACCTAATCGCTACTCCCTTTGGTGCATTTTCATCTTCTTTTAAAGCTTTATTTATATTTAAACGCTTAGCCTTATAAGTATTTATTTTTGACAGACTTTTTACAGCCAATCCTTTACTTTTAGGCTCCCCACCTTCATTTATTTGTGCATTAGAAATCATTATTGCTAATGACATCGTTATTAGTAAAAAAATTTTCTTCATCCTTTTAATGTGTTAATTTGACAATGTATTAATTATTATTCTTTTCTTTTTTTCGTTCGTGTTCTTTTAATTTTATTTTACGTATTCGTAGGGCATTAGGCGTAACCTCAACATACTCATCTTTTTGTATATACTCCAATGCTTCCTCTAACGAGAAACGGATTGGTGGTGCTAATTGTATTTTATCATCAGAACCTGAAGCTCGCATATTGGTAAGTTTTTTTGACTTAGTTACATTAAGTACCAAATCGTTATCCCTTGTATTTTCACCTACTACCATACCCTCATACACTTCCTCTTGAGGCCCTATAAAGAATTTACCTCTATCCTGCAACTTTCCCAATGCATAAGCAAACGATGTACCACTCTCCATAGCAATTAACGAACCATTTGTACGGCTTTCTATTGCTCCTTTATATGGTTCATAATCGATAAAACGATGACTAACAACCGCCTCGCCAGCTGTAGCTGTAAGCATTGTACTCGACATTCCTATAATTCCTCGCGAAGGAATTTTAAACTCTAACAATACCCTATCATTTTTATGCTCCATATTTAACAATTCGCCTTTACGCTGAGTTACTAACTCTATGGCTTTGCCAGAATACTCATCGGGTAAGTTTATTGACAGTTGTTCTATCGGCTCACATTTCTCTCCGCCTATCTCTTTTATAATTACCTGTGGCTGACCTACTTGCAACTCATACCCCTCACGCCTCATAGTTTCTATCAACACAGCCAAATGCAATACTCCACGCCCAAATACATTAAACGAATCGGCAGAGTCAGTAGGTTCAACACGTAACGCAAGGTTTTTCTCAAGTTCTTTTTCTAAACGTTCCTTAAGGTGGCGTGATGTTACAAACTTGCCATCTTTTCCGAAAAACGGCGAGTTATTTATTGTAAACAACATACTCATTGTTGGCTCATCAATAGCAATAGCATCTAAGGGTTCAGGGTTATCAAAATCGGCAACCGTATCGCCAATATCAAAACCTTCAATTCCTACCAACGCACAGATATCGCCTGCCTTTACATAATCGGTTTTTTGTTTGCTCATACCGTTAAATACAAACAGTTCCTTTATTTTTGAACGCTTAATTGAGCCATCGCGTTTACATAAATTTATTTGCTGTCCGTTTTTTATTTCGCCACGATTTATACGTCCAATAGCTATCCTACCCACATACGACGAATAATCTAATGAGGTAATAAGCATCTGTAAATTTCCGTCCTCAATTCTTGGCTCTGGTATATATTCTAATATTGCATCTAACAAAGGAATTATGTCGGTAGAAGGTGTTTTTACATCGCTACTCATCCAACCATTTTTTGCCGAACCATATATTGTTGGAAAATCAAGCTGTTCTTCGGTAGCATCAAGGTTAAACATTAGTTCAAACACTTCCTCTTGCACCTCGTCAGGACGACAATTTGGCTTATCAACCTTATTGATTACAACAATGGGCTTTAACCCCATTGATATGGCTTTTTGCAACACAAAACGTGTTTGTGGCATAGGCCCCTCAAAAGCATCAACAAGCAATAAAACGCCATCTGCCATATTTAGCACTCGCTCTACCTCGCCTCCAAAATCGGAGTGTCCTGGGGTATCTATTATATTAATTTTTACGTCTTTATATTTAACAGACACATTTTTTGACAGAATTGTTATTCCTCTCTCTCGCTCCAAATCATTATTATCTAAAATCAACTCCCCCGGTGTTTCGTGGTCTTTAAATTGTTTTGTTTGTAACAGAATTTTATCAACCAATGTTGTTTTACCATGGTCAACGTGTGCTATAATTGCAATGTTTCGTATATTCATAATTTTATTTTGCTAATATCCAATAAGTTAAGAAGTGTTTTTATTTTTACCATTTTTTGGAGTGCAAAGGTATAATTTTAGTTTGTAGTTTTATTAGTTTATGCCAGTTTATTTTTAGATTAAAGAGGCAAGACTCAAGTTGTAATTGTAAAAATAATTTCTAAAAAAAACAATAAACTTAAAAGAGCACGAAAATTTTCATACAAATAATACTTAAAAGGACTCCTTTATTAACATTACACCTAAGGCAATAAGCATAATAGCACCAGAACTAGCATTAAAATTACCATTAGTAACATCTTCCGTTGGTTCTATAGGGCATTTAAACCTCATATAGAATACCACAAGACCTATTAACACACAAATAATACCTAAAGATAATCTAGAATAATTTATCATTATATACCCCAATCAAACTCTAACTGAACAGCCTCTTGCTCTTCAGTTAAAAAATTAGAAATTGTTAAACCCAACAAACGCACATTTAAACCCTGCTTAAAAACCTCATCGAGCAGTAGCAAAGCCTTATCCCACAAATTATCAAACGTAAAAATAGGCATAGCAAAAGTCTGACTTTTAGTATGTATACTTAAATCGTGTTGTTTAATCTTTAGGGTTATTGTTCGTCCGTATAATTTCGTGTTCTCCACACGCGTAAATAGTTTTTTGGCAATTAACAACAAGGAATCTGTAATCTCATTTTTTTGCGTTAGATTATTCGCAAAAGTACTTTCTGCCCCTACCGACTTACGCTTACGCTGAGGGTTTACTTCACGCTCATCAATTCCGCGAACACAATTATAATAAAAACGCCCCACCTTACCGAACTCATTGGTTAATTTATTTAGCGAAAGCCTTCGCAAATCAGACCCTACAAAAACACCTATCTTGTGCATTTTAGCAGTTGTCTTTTTACCTATTCCAAAGAATTTATTTATGCTTAAATTATTCAAAAAAGACTGAGCATTGTCAGGCGTTATAACAAATATTCCATTGGGTTTATTAACGTCGGACGCCATTTTTGCCAAGAACTTATTATACGACACCCCTGCCGATGCTGTTAAGTTCAATTCTTTTTTTATTCGGGCTTTTATCTCTTTGGCTATCAGCGTTGCCGAAGGGTTATTTTTCTTGTTTGTAGTTACATCGAGGTAAGCCTCATCAAACGACAGTGGCTCAACCAAATCGGTATAATCATAAAAGATATTACGTATTTGTTGTGAAACCGATTTATATTTCTCCATATTAACAGGCACAAATATCAGATGCTTACACAGTTTCTTTGCCATAACCGAAGGCATTGCCGAATGGATACCATACTTACGAGCCTCGTAACTTGCTGTAGAAACAACACCCCGCAAACTATCCGAACCAACAACAATGGGTCTATTTCGCAATTTAGGATTATCGCGTTGCTCTACCGACGCATAAAATGAATCCATATCGATATGAATAATTTTACGCATCTAATTTATATTAGAAATGTTTAAGATTAAGTATAGTATCGTAAATAATAGCTTGTTTTAAATCAAAATCTAAATTTTCCTCCTCATTAAGCTCAACAGCCTGAGGCTCAACCTCTACTGTTTTATTTATATTAACACTTTCTTTTGTAGGAACAACCACCTCTTTAACTGTTTTTTCTTCCTCGTAGGTTTGTTCCTCAAAATCATCGTAAGTTTCAACAACAGTGCTACCTTCTACATTTAACGAGCTTTTTATCTCCTCTAAAAAAATGCCTAAATTCGGATTTTGAGCCGATTCTTTTGGTTTATATTTTTTCGATTTTTTGCCTGTAATTGCTGAAGCTATCAAAACAATAATTGTTATAATTACCCCCGATATATCACTAAAATCCATATTATTTGCGTTTTTTGTTTTGTTTAACAGCCCTACGTGCATTACGCTTGGCTTTTTGTTGTGCTTTATTTTTAGGCTTAAAGATGTTTTTACCGCGCTCCTTTATTGGCGGTTTATTAGCATTATAATTTTTTGAAGCAGTCTTGTGCCGTTTCATTCGGTCTTGCACCTTATCTTGCTGAATAGAATAAGCATATTTCTTTCGCTCTTTCGATGCTTTTTTTTCTAACTTCTTCTTTTTTCTTTGCTCCTTTGCCTTTTTATTAGCCTCCGATTGCATTCGCATTCGTTCAGCTAAAGGTGGCTTACGTTTTTTTCTTTTAACATCAACCGAGTATCGGTTACTTTGTGCATGAACACTTTCAACCATAGTAAACGCAACACTACAAACAAGTAGATATTTAAACAATATACGTATGTTGCGATTATTAAGCACTTTAAAATAATTTTACGAACAAAAATAAATAAAAAAGCATAAAAATATTGTAATTTTGCCCACAAATAACATAAAACATAATTATTGTGCAACAAAAAATTTTAATTTTAGACTTCGGCTCTCAATACACACAACTGATAGCCAGACGAGTACGCGAACTAAACGTATATTGTGAGATACATCCGTTTAACAAGATACCAGAAATAACCGACGATATAAAAGGTGTTATCCTATCAGGAAGCCCTTTTTCAGTAAGAGATGAGAATGCTTTAATCCCTGACCTTTCATCAATAAAAGGGAAATTACCACTTTTAGGTATTTGTTACGGAGCTCAATATCTGACACATTATTTTGGCGGAGAGGTTGCTCCTTCTGCGCATCGCGAATACGGACGAGCTAACTTAAAATTTATAGATAACAAGAATATCTTATTTAACAACATACAGCCAAACTCACAAGTATGGATGAGCCACGGCGACACCATTGTTAAACTTCCTGATAATTACGAAATAATAGCAGGAACATCTGACGTTAAGGTTGGAGCCTATGCCATTAATGGCGAACAGACCTTTGGTATACAGTTTCACCCAGAGGTTTACCACAGCACCGAAGGACTAAACATACTACAGAATTTTATAGTAGGAGTATGCGGATGCCAGCAAAATTGGACGCCTGACTCATTTATTGAAACAAGCATAAACGAACTACAAAATAAATTAGGCAACGACAAGGTTGTATTAGGACTATCGGGTGGTGTTGATTCTACCGTAGCTGCTATTTTACTACATAAAGCCATTGGCAAAAACCTAACTTGTATTTTCGTTGATAACGGACTACTTCGTAAAAATGAATTTTCGCAAGTATTAGATTCATACAAACACATGGGCTTAAATGTATTAGGTATTGATGCTAAGCAACAGTTCTACGATGGTTTATCAGGAATTACCGACCCTGAAAAAAAACGCAAAAGCATAGGTAAAACATTCATCGATGTGTTTGATGCTGAAGCAAAAAAGATTGAAAACGTAAAATGGTTAGCTCAAGGCACAATATACCCTGACATTATTGAATCGGTATCGGTAAAAGGACCTTCGGTAACAATAAAGTCGCACCACAACGTAGGCGGATTGCCTGAAAAAATGAATTTAAAAATTGTTGAGCCACTAAATCTGTTATTTAAAGACGAAGTAAGACGAATAGGGAAAGCATTAGGTATAAAACAAGAATTATTAGGCAGACACCCATTCCCAGGCCCAGGTTTAGGAATAAGAATATTAAGCGACATAACCCCCGAAAAAGTTAGAATATTACAAGATGTTGATGATATTTTTATCAGCCAGTTAAAAGAACACGGATTATACGACAGCGTATGGCAAGCGGGGGCTATGCTACTACCAGTACAATCGGTAGGTGTAATGGGTGACGAACGTACTTACGAGAACGTTGTAGCCTTACGTGCAGTAAGCTCAACCGACGGAATGACTGCCGACTGGTGCCATTTACCTCATGAATTTTTATCACAAGTGTCAAATAAAATTATAAATATAGTTAAGGGTGTAAACAGAGTTGTGTACGACATAAGCTCAAAACCACCAGCAACTATCGAATGGGAATAATTAAACAAAAATTAACAACCCCAAAATACTTAATGTATTTTGGGGTTGTTGTTTTGTATTTAACTACAAAGAACTAAAAAACCTTTTTTAAAATCAATATTCCTTTTTCAATTTCTCAACAAAAACTTGTTCTTTTGTAACTACCCTAACAACATATAAGCCTTCATTAAGTTCCGACACATCAACAGACTGGGTATTATAAGACAAGGGTTTTGATAGCAATAATTTACCTTCCACACTATAAAACATTATACTTTGTGGTGTGAAATCATTAGGAATACTCAATTTTACAATACCCTTTGTAGGATTAGGGCTAATTATAACCTTATCAATATATTTATCTGACGGACAGCCAACAAATTCAATAGTATCTTTATATTCATCTCGCAATTTACCAATAGTTTGCATTAATTCATGGTAATTGTCGGCAACCGAAAGCACAAAAACATACTGCAACGAGTCGGCATATTTTAAGGTTTGCAATGGAGCAGTTAGCATTGAAGCGGTATTAATATTATTATCAGTATTTCCGTCGTTATACCTTGGAGTAGTCATAGCTTTCCATTTCTCCTCATCTGAAAAGCCATCGGATATATCAATTCCACCATTACCACCTTTTACAACATCAAATGCATACGGATTGGCACTATTATAATTAAGCAAAGTGATACCTGCCAACATATTACTACCATTGGTACTTTGTGCAATAATCATGTTTCTTTCTTCATCAAAAAATACCTTATTAGCATCTAAATCATCTAAATTCCAATCGGCAAAAACCGATAACGTAAAATCCTGAATATCCTTAGGGCTTCTATTAAAAACAGTATATTTATAAAGGATAGCCTGAGCAAAATCGGACTCTGAATTATATAATCTCGACTGTTGTTTTACCTTAACAAGCATGTACTTATCGTCATTATTAGGCTCAAACTCCGACACGCCCTCAATATAATCATCGTAGCTAATAGTATCAATCAACTTAGTTGCCGAAAATTCATAATCGCCATATAACGACGAAATAACATCACCGCCCTTACAACCAAGCAAAATACCAGAACTAGTTAAAATATTATCCACTCCTTTGTAAATTATCCCCTTACCTAACATCTTATATAAATTAGCGTAACCCATTTTTCCGTCCGAAGTAAAAGTTGTTTGCAGATAGTCATTTGCCAAATTAACAAAAGACGGACTAACCAACATTTTAAAGGCTTGAAAGTCCTTATATCCATCGGCCACAAACTCAAAACCAAGCTCTACAACTTCATCATACGGAGAATCAGAACTTATCGATATAACTACACCATCACCCAGATTAGTAGCATTCTGCATAGTTTTTAATTCGCCTATGCGGATTATATTATTACTGATATTAACATATTCCGAATTAGCAGTAATTCTAATAGTAGCATTACTTATATCTGACAAATAATTAGTTAGTCTGAATTTTAATTTAACATTACTTGAAGGCTTAACCTCATCACCTCCATTAATTTGCAAATCGCACACTCGTAACGACGGCAAAGTATCAATAGTTAAAGCCCTTAACAGATTAAGCCTTCCGCTACCTAAAAGCCTAAAATATTTGCGATTTTGTGGAATAGTATCAATAACATCAGCAGTTACACGCAACTGCTCAGCTAACTGCAAAGCACTAAGGTTAGGCTTGTAAGCTGCCAAAATTGCAGCTGCTCCAGCTACAATAGGCGACGCATAGGAAGTACCCCCACGACCCATTATATAAGAATTATTAATATTTGTTGTGTAAACATTTTTCCCTGGAGCACACATATCTACTTCAATACCATAGGTTGATTTTTCCCATCTTATATCCTTATTATTAGTAGCTGCGACACTAAGCACCCCCTCGCACGATGCTGGATAATAAGGCATATCATTATTTGCATTTCCTGCGGCCGCAACAACCAAGCAATTCTTCTCATTAATAACATAATTAACAACATCGTCGCACAGCGGATTTTTAATTGGAGAACCCCACGAGCAATTAATAATTTTACAACCATGGTCAGCAGCGTACACCATTCCCTCATACCCTGCAGTTAACAAACCATCTTCATTAGTTATTTTTATGGGCAATATTTTTGTTTTTCCACCAACTCCGTATATTCCTTTATTATTATTGCCAGTAGCAGCAACACAACCAGCTACAATAGTACCATGATTAGACTTTTTAGGATTAGGATTATTATCATTACAGCCAACGTCCCAACCGTAATAATTATCTACAAAACCATCATTATCATCATCCTTGCCATTTATTGGGTCGGCATAATTATATTTAATATTATCTTTTAAATCCTCGTGCGTTATCTCAACACCTGTATCAATTATACCCACAACAACCGATGTATCGCCATCTTCTATTTCATGAGCCTCTAATGTTTTTGTTATATTAAGATAATATTGATTACCTACATAAGGGTCATTAGGCAAATTACCCAACAACTCAGGAAGATAATAAGGACAAACATACTCAACGTTACCTTGTTTTTTTATCTTTTGCAGATAATCACGCATTCCCTTTTTCCCCTTTGTTTTTATAAGATAGATATTTGACAAGGCATCACGCGACTTAGCTCTATTATGATGTAGAAACATTGGTTGCAATTTTTGCAAATCGCTATGTAAAACATTTTTTATCTGCTGACGATAATTAGCATTACCTTTTTGCGCATCTTGTTTAAACTTAACCACCAATGTATTGGGCAATACCTTATGTTGCGAGTAAGCCGAATAAGTAATAAACAGAAGGATTACAAGAATATATTGTTTTAAATACTGTACTATTGACATTTTTTTTAATTGTTTTTTGCCATAAAAAATGTAAACATATACAAAATTATGCACAAAAAAAACTGTTTAAACAATGTTTAAACAGTTTTAAATGCTTTTCAGTATGCAAAAAACTATTGCTTTTTGTTAAGGTGTTTTGCATAACGGTTACGGAACTTATCTACACGTCCTGCTGTATCAACAAGTTTCATCTTACCTGTATAGAAAGGGTGTGAAGAACTTGATATTTCCAGCTTTACTAAGGGATATTCATTCCCGTCTAACTCTATCGTATCTTTTGTATTGATTGTACTTTTGGTTAAATAAGTTTCACCATTTGACATATCTTTAAATACAACAAGGCGATAATTCTCTGGATGTATGTCCTTTTTCATGTTCTTAAATTTTATGACTTTGCCTGAAACATAATTAAAACACCTCAAACATTGTCTGTGTTATTTTTATAAAAGTTTTTTAATATTTTTATCAAAAACGGACTGCAAAATTATAACTATCCTTTAAAAAAACAAAATTATTGAAGAATAAAAATAGCATTTTTGTTTTTTACAATTATAATCTACTACTTTTGCAGAAAATAATAGTGCAAATTTAACATTTTTAATGATTAAATAAACAATTAAATTTTAAACAAATGGAGAAAATAATAAAAACAATAGAAAATGCGTGGAACGACCGCTCTCTATTAAAAGATACTGAAACACAAAACACAATAAAAGAGGTTATTGAACTTCTTGACAAAGGGAAAATAAGAGTGGCCGAACCTACTGAAAATGGCTGGATTACTAACGAATGGATAAAAAAAGCAGTTATCCTATACTTTCCTATCAGCGAGATGAAGACTATGGAAACTGGCATTTTTGAATTTCACGACAAGATACCTTTAAAACATAATTTTGCCGAACAAGATATTAGAGTTGTTCCTCACGGAATTGCACGTTATGGATCGTATCTTGCCAATGGTGTTATTTTAATGCCATCGTATGTAAATATTGGAGCTCATGTTGATAGCGGAACAATGGTAGATACTTGGGCAACGGTAGGCTCATGTGCCCAAATAGGCAAAAATGTACATTTAAGCGGAGGCGTTGGTATCGGTGGTGTTTTAGAGCCTGTTCAGGCATCGCCTGTTATTATTGAGGACAACTGTTTTATAGGTTCGCGAAGCATTATTGTTGAGGGAGTACATATTGGTAGCGAGGCTGTTTTGGGTGCTAACGTTGTTATTACTCAATCAACAAAAATAATTGACGTAACAGGTTCAGAACCTAAGGAATACAAAGGATACGTACCTCCTCGCTCGGTGGTTATTCCCGGCACACGACCAAAAAAGTTCAATGCTGGAGAGTACGGCGTACCTTGTGCTTTAATTATTGGTCAGCGTAAACCTTCTACCGAAAAGAAAACATCACTAAACGATGCTTTACGCGAATTTAACGTTCCTGTTTAACAGAAATTTATTATAAACAGATAAAACAGACCATGTAAGAGAGTATTATTAATGCACATAGTAGCATAATAAAAGCTTCTCTCCTTACAAAACTTGGTCACAAATTTTAAGCAGATGAAAGAAGATATAAACAAGGCTTTAGAGGTATTACGTAAAGGTGGGGTAATTCTGTACCCTACCGATACTATTTGGGGTTTAGGTTGCGATGCAACTAATGCTGAAGCGGTAAGCAAAGTATTTAACATAAAACAACGCACCGACAATAAATCATTAATAATTTTATTGGACACCTCTGCACGTATTAGCTCATATATTAACGATGTACCTGATGTTGCTTATCAAATTATGGATTACGCAACAAAGCCAACAACATTAATATTAGACGGAGCTAAAAACCTTGCAACAAACGTAATAAATCCGGACGATGAGAGCGTTGGCATACGCATTGCAGACAACGATTTCTGCCAACAACTTATTAACCGATTTCGCAAACCTATTGTTTCAACATCGGCAAATATAAGCGGACAACCTCATCCTAAGGACTTTCACGAAATAAGCGAAGATATAAAACAGCATGTTGATTACATTGTTCAACACTCGCAAGACGATGTTTGCAACAAAAAACCTTCTGCAATAATTAAAGTAAAAAAAGACGGACAAATAAAGATAATCAGAGAATAAACAACACAAAAAAAGGGTTACCGTTTTGGTAACCCTTCTTCAATAAGGTAACGTGAGTTCGATATAATATTTTCAATATTTAATGAAGATAATTACCTTTATATCAATCATTTTAGTGGAAAGACCGAAGTCCGAAGACGGAAGTAGAGACACTTTATTGTTTGAAATGTAATATTTTACCACCCTGAAACTTCGGTCTTCTGACTTCCGACCATTTTTAACAATAATTATTCTAGTGATTGATTATCAATACATTATTGAACTACCTTAGATCGAACTCACGTTAAGATAATAAGATATGCTAATCTGGTATATAAATAACCTCGCCATTCTCTAACTGATAGGCTGTACCAATACGCTTACCTTTATTGCCTGATTTCTTTTTCTCATTCGACGCTTTATACGTTTCTACCTTTTCGCCTTTTTTGGTTATAATCTCCATATTGTCCTTACCCGGATTTTTTACCATAGTAAAATCTTCCTTCGAGAACATCTCATTCATATTATACCTTGAAACCAAAGCCACCATTAAGGCTAATGCAAAAACCATAGCAACATCAAACAGATTGCTTACTGTTGCCATTGGGTCAAAATCGTCGTCGTTTAAAAAATTATTTGCTCGTTTCATATTTTTACAATTTAAAACCACTCATAAGAGCATTTTACTCAGCTCCCTCAAACATGGTCTATTTCATAGTATTACTTTTTTAATAGAAGTTGTGAAACAAATTCTAAATTACTAATATCCGACGCATACCAACGACGTTTAACTTGCATAATAACAAAGCCCACAGCCCCTGTTAGCAGACCAATAACTGTTGTTGCAAAAGCCACTTGCATATTTGTTGCCATTGATGCTATATCGCCCGATGCCAAACCTACTAAGGCAGGACCCATTGGTATCAAAGTTCCCATAAGACCTAATATAGGACCTAATTTTGCTAACATTTGGCTTTTTGCCAAATCCTTCTGACAAGCTATCTCAAACTCATTAAGTATTTTAGTATGAAACACATCGTCTTTTTGTGTTTTTAGCAACCTCGACAAATAAATATTTACAGGCAACTTCATACTAACCTCTTCTACATTTAACGACTCAACATTTTGCTGATTCAAATTATCTAACCCCTCCTTAAATTGCTTGTTAAACTTCAACTTTTGAATATACATTCCGTAAAACGTACCTATCAGCATAAGCGAACGTAAAAAGAATATTAAAAGAAGAACAATAACAGGAATTAACAAACCTGTTGAAACCCAATATAATACATTTGTTATCTCATTCATTATTTATTATTTTTAGTTTATTGTTTTATAAAATTACGATTCATTTTTTTTATTTGTCGGTTGTACTGCCAAATACCTAAAGCACCAAACACCACTATCAGCAAGGCAAATACCAATGTCTGATAAATAGGAAATTGCTGAATATAATTATTGGCTGTTGGTAAGCTAAATAGCAATACCGAGATAATAACTGCAACCAACAACTGAAAGGTATGTGTAATAAATTTAAGCTCTAAGCGTAAGGCATACTCTGGCACTAAATATTTTACCAAGAAACGCAACCCCCAAATAGCCAAAGGCATACACACAGCTATTATTACCGCAAAGGTCTGAAACGAAAGACCTGCAAAATTCAGAAAAAAGAAACTTTGAGTATAAAATATAGTTGGCACTATAACTATCCCCGGGAAATAAATAAACCATTTAAATATTTTATGCACCCGCTCATTATAAAATTTACGTATAAGAAAAATGCTAAACAACAAGCCCAAAACACTTTCTATTATCTGCAAAACCATTAAATTGCTTACCAATTCCTTATTAGCAACAACCCCTTTAAACTTAGAATAGCTTTGCTCAATAGCATAAGGATACGACAAAAACAAACCAATAGCTATAAGCGATAAAAATATTATAACAACAGTTTTATTGTTTGTTATGCTAAGTTGCAAAACAAACGACAACCATGCCAATAAAAAAAGAATTATTATTAAAGTTTGCACTATTTTTATTTTTATTTGATATGGGACAAAAGTAAAAAATTTAATTACTAATATTGTTAAATATTTAAAGAATATTGCATTATATTTTAAAGCCAAATAAAACCACTTAATACAACAAAAAACATTTCATTATTTTTTTTAGATAAAAATAGTTTATTAAAATAAAATCTTTATTTTTGGCACAAAAATGACGTTTAACTCAATAAAATTTTAATTAAAATGAACATTGTAGATAATTTAAGGTATTCGGAAGACCACGAGTGGGTAAAAGTAGATGGTGATGTAGCTATCATTGGTATTACTGATTTTGCTCAAAGTCAGCTTGGCGACATAGTTTTTGTCGAAATAGAAACTGAAGGCGAAACTCTTTCAAAAGGCGAAACTTTTGGTACTGTTGAGGCTGTAAAAACAGTATCTGACCTATTAATGCCTATTGATGGCGAGGTAATTGAAGTTAATGAGGCTTTAGCTGACCAACCAGAAACTGTAAACTCTGACCCATACGAGGCTGGTTGGATGATAAAAGTAAAAATGTCAGACAGCAACCAAGTAAACGAACTACTTGACGCTGAGGCTTACAAGAAATGTATTTCATAAAGAAACACTTCTTTTAGAGGAAACAAAGGTTGCTTAACAATAGGCAACCTTTGTTTTTTGTATACAAATCTTTGATACTCTCATTTCTGACTTCCGACCTTTTACTAATAATTAACGTTAGTTCTACCTAAGGAAGTACAAGAATCAATTGACAACTAATCATTAAAGTGATTATTATCAAAAATGGTCAGAAGTCGGAAGTCAGAAGACCGAAGTTTCATGATTGTAACTGTTATATGTGAAAAATAAGGTATCACTACTTCCGTCTTCGGACTTCGGACTTCCAACCTAATAGATTCATATACAATAAATTACATTAATTACACATTCAGTTATTATATCTTGCTTTCGTTAATTATATTAACAACCCTTAACATTAAAATAACTTCTATTTATAAATAGGGTTGAAAGAATAAGAAAAGAAGATACTACCACAAATGAAATACCTATTCCCCACAAATCGGCAAATACACCAAACACAAAAGCTATTACCGCAGTAATAATAGTTTGCAATAACGATTCGGCAGAAATAACCGACACTAAAATCTCATTTGGTACATTATCAGCAACATAACCTGTTAGTATGGGTTTGCGGATATTTTCAATTATATAGATGCCCACAAAGGTAATTAATGCCATTACAACAAAGCCCGAAAAATAAAATAAACCCAACGCAACTCCTAATACAAAGCCTATCATAAGGGTTATGTAAGGTACATTTCGGTTATTATTCTGCACAAATTTTGCAGACACGCGTGATGCCCGAGATGTTGCCAAGTAAATAACAAAATATATACAACCGATTATTATTCCGTTTTTATTTTTTTGAGCAACATCGGATAATATAGGCATTATTACAGCTACACTTACCATTAAGGGCTGAATATAATCCTTAATAGCCTTTAGATAAGCCGAGTAAACTGCCGAAGTATTAATTATACGAAAAACCTTTGGCTGTTTGATAATTGCAAACAACGATTTTACATTGGTTTTAACATCAAACCTTTTATTATTAGTTCGTTTTATTGGTAAGTCAAGTTCTTTAGGATAGGATATTATCAGCAACAAATTAATAATATACGGTACTATTGAGTACAGAAAAATACTCTGATACCTTCCACTATAAAAAACTATAAAACCAGCTACTAATGATGATATTGCAGAACCTTTTTGCGACCACGACCGAGTATGTCCGTAATAGCTAATCTTCTGATTCTCCCAATTATTTAACCTTAAATAATCGATAATAATTCCCTTATGCGTTCCTGAGCGGAAGGCATCGGCGACACCATATAAAGCAAAAGCGACTAAGAACAGAGCAAAGTCTGAACCTAAATAAAAACACGTAAACGAAAAGATATAGCACAAAAAGGAACAAACCAATGCTTTTTTACGACCATAAGTATCTGCAAAAATACCTAAGGGAACTTCTAATAAATTAAGAACTATCTCACGAATAGCATATAAAATTCCTATCTGAGTATAGGTTTGCCCTTTTTCGACAAGAAATAGTATAAAAAAGGCATCGAAAAAACGCAGATTCTTTAAGAAACCATACAAACAAAATTTAACGTATTGTATGTTCTTTACTATCTTCATAGCACTAAAAAGAATTTAATTATTTATTACCTCAATAGCTTTTTCTAAAACTTCATCTTTATGATTTTGTATTCCGTTAATAGTTGGTTTTACCTCAATATCTGGGACTATTCCTACTCGTTGCGTTTCGGTTTTGTTAGGGTAATATACTCCTATTCCTGTAATTGCTGTTTTAATTCCACCCGGTAAGTAAAAGAACGACACATTACCGTCAGCACCCGATGTAGTTGAACCAATTACAGTAGATTTAGGTGCAACCCTACAAGCCATTGCTGTGTATTCAGCCTGACTTTGCGTCTGTTCATTAACTAAAATAACAACTTTGCCTTTGTAATAATCTTTATAATCTCTTGCTCCAACATACACTTTATTGGAAAATATAAATTCTCCGGGTGTTCTTGGATTAGCATTAGTAAACCTAGCAAACGCCTTAAAATTAGGCATAAGGTAAGCCCCTAACTTAAATACAACAAATTCCGCAGGATAACAACGCAAGTCAATTATTAAACCTTTTGTGTCTTTTATATCCTCAAAAACTTTTTGCAAATATTTCGCTTTTATTGTACCAAGATATAGGTATGCAATATCTTTATTTATCTGTTTAAAATAGTTTGTTGTATCTTTTTCCGCAGATATTACTTCTTTATAGTCGTAAGTTTTTACTTGTTTTGTTTTACTTGTTCCTTTGTTGGTAATTTCTAAATTAAGTATGGAGTCATTTGTTCGCAACAATTTCCACGAAAAGTTACGCAATTTTGTCGGGTAATTTGATGCAGACATATACTTTAATTGCTCAGAAACAATATCCGAAACCAATTTACCATTAATTTTAGTTATTTCATCGCCTACATTTAGTGGGCATTCCTTAAATAAATCGGCATTTATATATTTCTCAACTATTGCCTTATCATCTATAAACTTAATTTGCACAGGAACTATATTTTTGCCCCAATAGTCGTACAACAAGGTATTATCCCAAAGTCCTCCGTGACTATCACAAATTCGTGCAGTAAGTTCAGCTATTGCAAGTCGATATTCCGTTTTGTTTTTAGCATCAATAAATTTAGGGATAAACTCTTTTAAAACACCTTTCCAATCCTCCTCTATTAAATATTTATACGGATAATAATACTGAATAATATTCCAATATCGGAATAACGATAACAAACGAAAACCAGCGTCAGGATATTCCATATTTTCATATTTATCCTCTGTATCAAACAGCGGATTGCCAATTTGTTTATCAAAATCGATGTAATAATTTTTACCCGAACGCTTAGCATTACTTAAATTATTTAACTGATTTTTCAAATTATCCGATAAAGGATAATTGTTTATCCACGATAAATCAGCTTGCATTTTTACATCTTCTTTGGTTTCTTGTTTTTTGTTGATTTTACATTTACCCAAGCTATCAATCCATTGTTGTAAAATTACATCACGCTCGGAAGAGTTCTTAGCATTATTGATTTTTGGCAGAATTCTAAACAACTCAAAATCCCAATTATAATTACCTTTAGCTATATCTGGATGATAATATTTTAAATATCCCCAAACTAAACCGAGAATCTGCAAGTTTTCAATTCTCTGTTCATTTAATTCTATGTTATTGATTTTAGACCCCTTATTAAATTCCGTGTCTTTTTCTACTTTATTGGTACAGGCAGTTAATAATATGATGCCTATAAATAATCCTATAAATATTTTTTTCATATGTTTATGTTTTATATAAAATGAACCTTTATTGTAAATATAAAATATCACTAATAATTTGTATTAATTTTTATTGTTGTAAAATAAGTAAGCGTTTAAACCGCGAAAATCCAAACTATCATTATCAGAGTAATAATTGCCAGATAAATAGGTAATTATCAATTTATAATTATCTTTTTTGATAATAAATTCTTTTTTATCTCTGTCATCTTCATCTGTCTTTAACATTTCCCAAACCGTTTCTTTAACTTCAATTTTCAAAGTGTCGTTTGGCATATTTATTTTTAATATCCCGTTGTTAGCATTATATTTCATTATACTATCATTGTTACTATACCATTCGTATTCAATGTACTCAAAATGTTTATAACTATTAATTGCAATAGATTTATTTTCATAACGATTATGATAATTAATTCCTTTATATTCGTTTCCCAAATCAATCATTCTTAAACCTATATCAGATATAAAACCCCAACCATCATTATCATTATCAACAGTATCCGTAAAAAATGGCTGAACGCTTTCCTTTCCAAAATGCTTATGAGTATATCTCAAAACACTCTGCATACGCTCCCTTTGAGCGTTGTCCATTTTGGCAAAGATGCTTTTTGCATCTGTAAAGGAAATAGGCTTAGGTATAACTGTGCTTATCTCGTTTGTTAATTTCTTTTTTGTAATATGTGCAATCCCCCATATATTTATTGATACAAGCAAAGCAATAGCCAATGGTGATATTAAAATCCATTTGATACGGCGTGATTTGGTTAAAAATAGATATACATAAATACCATAAAACCAAATGTTTAGAATTAAAATATAGCCTCTGTTTATTGTAATTCCGTAATCGCTAATTCGCCTTAAAATACCGACCGTCATTAGTGTTAAAAGTGGCATTATAAGTAAAATAATCAAGCGAGTAATAGAATTTGGTAACTTGTTATCCTCTTGCTCACGGATAGGATATAGCAACGTAACAACAAGCAATCCACCTAAAGCAAGTGCTGATACTAACCATGATACCCAACCATTGGGCAGTTCCCACGCTACAATTATTTTTAGGGCATATACATATAAAATTATGGTATAAATTGCCAAAATAGGAGTGATAACGTATAAGGCTAATATTCTCTGAATCTTTAATGCAAAAATAGTATCGTTGTATTTTTCGGTTTTGTTCGGAATATTTGCCAAAAAGTAAATCGGAGAGATTAATAAAAAGCAAATTACTGATAAATAAGCGTAAACTCTTGAATTAACATCAATATTAAAAAGACTGTCTATTGCGAAAACAGCTAAACTTAAACCGCCAAAGAAAATTCCACCGAACAAACACGCTAATAGCATCTGCAAAAGCATTTGATTAGCAAAGTTCCAAAATGAACGGTCTTTATTTTTGCCCAAATAGTTAATAAAAAACATTGAAAAAAAAGCTGTCCCGATAATTACACCAAGTTCAATACCTTTACTTACTTGTATATCGGAAGATTTAGCAGGTAACAACATTGCATAAATGCCCCAAAGCAATATTGGAACTATTGCAATGAAGTTTGCCTTTTTGTAATTTGTAAAATCTTCGGCAAATAAAACAGCTATAACTCCAATAAATGCACTAACAATGCAAAAAATCCAAATATTATATGGTATTAAGTCTTCGTTTTTACTTTCTATGGAAATAAAAGCAAATACCGAAACTGCCATAACAAATAATATACTTACTGGGAAACGCTCTATTAAGTAAAGCAATTTATCTTTTATGGCTTGAGCTGAAAAGAATTTATTTTTTTCTGGTCTTGCTTGGTTAGTAGCCACTGCTGTTGCTATAACTATGGTTATTACTATTAGTATTAATGCTATCATTACTTTATTATTTACTTTATTATTTAATTTATTGTTTAATACTAACAAATATATAATTTGTAGTTAAAAATAATATTCTTTTGAAGAATAAATCACAAAAAAAATAGAGCTAAAAAAATTAGCTCTATCCTGTTACATATAATGAATAACAAAAATCATCCCTCTTGAAAGCGTTTATGTACAGCACGTGCGGCACGTTTACCATCACCCATTGCTAATATTACAGTTGCTCCTCCACGCACAACATCTCCTCCTGCATAAACATCGCCTATTGAACTTAATTTTGATTCATCCTCAACATCAATATTACCCCACTTACCTAAATCAAGACCATTAGCAGTTATCGGACTTGGCGACACTCCAATAGCAACAAGGGCTATATCTAACGGTATAATTTCAGTTTTACCCTCAATTGGCACAGGTCGTCTTCTACCCGAGTCGTCAGGTTCACCCAACTCCATGTGCTGCACCTTTACTCCTGTTAATTTTCCATTTTCTTGTATATATTCAATAGGATTTTGTAATGTATTAAATATCACTCCTTCCTCTAAAGCCTCATGCACCTCCTCCTCACAAGCAGGAACTTGCTCTAATGCTCTACGGTAAATAATCATAGGATCAACAGCACCCATACGCACAACAGTACGCACAGCGTCCATAGCAGTATTACCACCTCCTATTACAGCTACTCGTTTTCCTTTAATTTCAGGAATTTCCACATCGGTTTCGCCTTCCGATATTTTATTTACACGCATTAAGAAATCTCCTGCGGACATAACCTCATTTAATTCCTCACCAGGGATATTCATAAAATTACAAACTCCAGCTCCACTACCTATAAAAAATGCTTTAAATCCTTCTTCCTCACGTAATTGCTCAATAGTTTTTGTTTTACCTACCTCAAAATTAGTTACAAACTTAACACCCACTTGCTTTAAGTAACCTATCTCTTTATCAATAATACTATTAGGCAAACGGAAGTTTGGTATTCCATATCGAAGCACACCGCCTAAATCAGCCATAGCCTCAAATATTGTAATATCGTACCCTAATTTTACCAAATCGGCAGAAAATGCTAAACCAGCAGGACCAGCTCCAATAACAGCTATTTTTATACCATTAGGTTCTGCTATTTCTGGTAATAAATCGGCATTATTATTATTTGCATAATCCGATGCATAAGTTTGTAAACAACCAATAGCTACTGCTGGTTTTTTAAGTTTTATATGATAAAAACAATTTGATTCACATTGAAAATCTTGCTGACAGACCCTACCGCAAATAGCTGGTAACACATTCGATTCGCGAATAGTTTTAGCTGCACCTACAGGGTCGCCTTTTTGTATATATTTTATAAATTTAGGGATATTTACACCTACAGGACAACCATCAATACATGTAGGGTTAGGGCAATCCATACAGCGAGACGCCTCTTTTTCCGCCATCTCTTTAGTAAACCCTTTACGAATTTCCATTGTTAGGTCATGCTTTCTAACATCAGGTTCTTCCTCTGGCATTGGAGTTCTTTCAAGAGCCATACGTTCCTTAGGTTTCATGCTTTTTTGCAGCTCTACTCTCCATTCCTCATTACGTTGAGTCTTGTAATAGTCTAAAGGTTTTTTCATCTGTTTAAAATTTGTGACCATATTTCGGAGTGAGACATATTTGAATTATGCCAATTGTGTGTCTCAATAATAATCTCAGACATGGTCTGTTTCATCTGTTTAAATTTTACGACCGTATTTCGGAATGAGAACACAAATAATAAAATTGTATTATCTCAAAAAACTGCCCTAACATGGTCTGTTTCATTTATATTTACTTTTCACCTCTCTGCTATTCTTATCCCTCTAATATCTTAATTAAGAGTTGAAAAATTATTATTCGCTATATAGTTTTTACAAAGTTTACTGAGTAAACTTTATGCAAAATGACTATAATATATTAAGATAGAATTCTTAATTTTTCATTCTTCACTCTTAATGATAATTATAAGCTTACTTTTCAAAAGTAGAAATTTAGCATTTAACAAAAAAAACAAAAAAAACTGCTGTACGACATTTATTGTATTTTATAGACTTTATAAATAACCTTTAAAGCAATATTTGAAAAAATGCAAAAAACTAAATATCAAGGTCTTAAATATACAAAACAATATGCAATATAGCAAAAATACCCCCATCTTCTTAAATTTCTATTTAGAATGACTTTATAATTTTTACAGAAAAAAACACTGAAAATATTTGCAATTAATTTTATTAGGTCAAAATAAAACTCTATAAATCACATATTTATACAAATGAAAGTAGTAAAATATCCATAAAAAAAGCAGAGCTAAATATAGCTCTGCTTTAACACTAACAAAATATAATTTGCTAAATTCTAAAGTAAGATACAGTTTCTTTTAGTTGCTGAGCTTGAGCTGTCATCTCCTCCGATGTTGTAGCCAATTCCTCTGACGCCGCTGCTGTTTGCTGAGCAACCTGATTTAATTGTTGTACAGATGCATTTACTTGGTCTGCTCCAGTATTCTGTTCAATACTTGCTGTAGTTATCTCCTGAACTAAATTAACTGTTTTTTCAATTTCAGGAACTACCGAAGCTAAACTTTCAACCGCCCTATCAGAAAGTTCTGTAGAGTCATGTGTTAAAGTAACAATTTCGTCGGCAGCAACCTTACTATGCTCTGCTAATTTTCGCACTTCGGCAGCAACAACTGCAAACCCTTTTCCATGTTCACCTGCTCGTGCAGCTTCTACCGCAGCATTCAATGCCAAAATATTTGTCTGAAATGCAATATCGTTTATTATATTTATCTTCTCACTAATTTGATTATGAGCTTTTGTTGCCTCTGCTGACTTATCACGAACCTCCAACATCTCTCTCTGAACATTAGCCGATTTTTGAGCTGTTTCTTTTGAGTTTGCAGTATTTTGCTGAATATTTGCTGTTATTTGCTCCATAGTTGATGAAACCTCTTCGGTTGAAGCAGCTTGCTCACTTGCTCCTTGCGATAACGATTGCGAAGTTGCACTAACCTGATTACTGGCCGAAGTTATACTATCAGAACCTACTAATATTGATTCTATAACCTCCTTAAGTTTATTACGCATAACAAGCATATATCCATAAATAGTATCTTTAGCTCTAGTATCATCTAACGATAAAGTTAAATCTCCTTTTGAAATACTATCAGCTATATTTCTTAACTCCGACGGTTCACCTCCTAATTGATTTATAATATTGTGCATTATTATAAAATAAGAAATAACAACTACAACTAATATTGCAATAATCATAAAGAATATGAAATACAAATTATACTTACTACTTTCACTATCTTTTTTTACATCTCCTAATGTTCTATTATCTAATAATGCAAAAAACTCATCTATAGGAGCACTAATTATTGTTTTATTCTCCAAATACTCCTTACCAAACATTAAGTCAATAGCTTGTTTCTTATTAACTGCTAATTGCTGTACATCATCGGTAGTTTTTTCAATCAGTTCAAATGCTGTAGTTTCTATCTTAGCCAATGCATTTGACTTTTCCTCCGCATCACTTAGCTTAGCAAATTCAGCATCACTAAAACCTAAATCTTTCATTATTTGCTTTAGTGAAATTATACGACCATCTGCACGTGACTTTTTACCATTTCGCACATCAAGAACATCATTGTATTTATCTTTCCAAATCGCATCACCAGTAACAACATACATTCTACCATAATTTGTTAGCAAATCAGAACTTTTTTGTAGTTCTTCAGCTACCTTATTTGATTTGTAACGATTCTCATAACTCATTTTCATAGCTTGCTGATGCTTGAACATTAACACTCCTGAAATACTTAATACCACTAGGGCTAAAATAATACCCCCATAAATTAATTGAAATTGTGTTTTTACTTTCATAGTCTATATATATTTAAATATTAATAATTAAATTATTTACTGTATTCAAAAAAAAGGTTCATTTCATACCATATAAACGGTACAAAATAAACCTTTTAAATATTTGTTTATTAGAGAATTACTCTCTCTCTCTCTCTCTCTCTCTCTCTCTCTCTCTCTCTCTCTCTCTCTGCGATTTATTTTTCATATTTGCAAATTTTTAGCCGTCTTTATTATTTATTTATATTCTTAACAAGGATAGATATATTTTTTTACAAAACGAAGAAAAACAAATAAAAGAATATTAAAACCAATATCAATCATACAAATAACTGTTTTAAATCATGTTTTTTATTATAAAACCCTAATAAACAAAACACTATAACTATATAGATACATTAATACATTACGCTAAAACAATCTGCTTAACCAAAGATAATATACCCTTATTCGTTTCAACTTTATAACCTCGAATTCCTGCATCTTCTGCTGCTTTTAAATCCGTTTCTCTATCGCCAATCATAAAACTAAGCTCATTGTCAGCTCTAAAACGCGCCAAAGCCTTGCTTAACAATAACCCTTGCGGTTTTTTACACAAGCATAGCTCTACACTTTCGTGATGAGGACAATAATACAACTCTGGTTCTTGTATTCCTTGCTGTTTTAACAACTTACATAAATTACTATGTATAAGCTCCACTTCTTTATTAGTATATATCCCCTTAGCTATACCTCCTTGATTTGTAACAATAACTATTTTATAACCAGCATCATCTAATAATTTAAATGCCGATATTAAACCTTCTGTTAATTTAACATCTTCAACATTATACACATAATAATGCCCTGTATCATCATTTATTACTCCATCTCTATCAACAAAAGCTATTTTTTGCATACTTACTATAATCTTAAATTCGAAAATAAATTTGTATTTTTGAGCAATAATAAGGTTTTGAAAACAAATTAACAAATTATCTCATTAACACATTATACATATTGTAAAATTAACAAATTACAAATGAAAAACATTTCAATAATAGTAGCTATAGACCAAAAAAATGGTATTGGACTAAATAACGATATGTTAATATACATATCAAACGATTTAAAACGCTTTAAGCAAATAACTAACGGACACACCGTTATTATGGGGCGAAGAACATGGGAAAGTTTACCCAAACGCCCACTGCCTAACAGAACAAATATTATAATTACAAAACAAAAGAATTTTGTGGCTGACGGAGCTATAATAGCCAATTCTATTGAAGATGCAATAAAACAATGCCCCACCGATGATGAAGTATTTATAATGGGAGGGGCTAATATTTACGAACAATTTATGCCTATAGCACAAAAAATATACTTAACTCAAATACACAAAACTTTTAAAGCTGATGTTTTTTTTCCAAGCATTAACAAAGAAGAGTGGCAAATAATTAATAAAACAGACATAAACGACGACGAAAAAGCCAATGTAAAATATTCATTTATCGACTTAGTACGCAAAGAATAATTGTTTTTATTGAGTGCCCAATTTATTATTAATAATAAGGTACAAAAAAGAGCTATCCAAAAATATTGAATAGCTCTTTTTTATACTTTAAAACAGAATGGTTTTTATTGCAACTGCCCTGCTAAATCACTACCTGCTTTAAATTTAACAACTTTTTTAGCAGCAATCTGAATTTCTTTACCAGTTTGAGGATTACGACCCATACGTGCTTTACGCTCTGATAATGCAAAAGAGCCAAATCCTACTAATGCAATACGGTCATTTGACTGCAATGCTTCTTTGGTTGCGTCAATAAAAGCATCTAATGCTTTTTTAGCATCAGCTTTAGTTAAGCCTGACTTCGATGCCATTCTGTCAATTAATTGTGCTTTATTCATAATATAAAATTATTTTGTTTGTTAATTTGATTTTACAGTAAAATCATTTGGTTTATTATTATATGCAAATATAAAATAGTTTCGGATTTATACAAATAAATGTATAGTATTTTTATGTTAAGCTAAAGTTTTTAATGCTGAATAACAACTTTTTTAATTGCAACCTCTTTTGCTCCATGGATAGCTTTTATGAAATACAATCCATTAGATAAAGTTGAAGTAGAAATATCAATGCTATTTCCTGAATATTCTTTTTCAAGAACTACCTCTCCATTAATATTACATATCACTATAGTAACATTTTGCATCATCTTTTTAAAATCAACTGTTACTTGCTCATTTGCTGGGTTTGGGTATAACTTTACCGCCATTAGTTGCTTTGTTAAATCTTCTGTTACATCTAACAACACACTACTATTTACAGGCGAAACTAAGGAATACTCCTTCCCCTCAACATTTCCTATTAATTGACCAATTGTCCAACTAATTTCATATTCATCAACTTTATCGTTTCCGCTAGCCACATTTGTTTCCCACACCTCTATTGAGGGCGAACCACTTTGCGACATTGCTGTAAAAAACAATGGAATAATAGCTAAAAATACAAATATCCTTTTCATACGCTTTTTTTATTTATATATATTGAATTATTTAGGTAAAAGTAAATATTAAAAAAATCAGCACCAAAAAAAAAGGCAAAAAAAACAACTTGAATTAGAATACGTATGGGTTCATTGAGAATACGTAATTTTTTAACACTACCAATTATCACAAAAAACACATTCATCTACATCAAAAAATTATCAAATTAAAGTTCAACAATGAGCATTAAATTACTTATTAAGCAAAAAATTTCGGTATTAATATTTTTTATGTAGTTTTGCATCAAATATAAAAAACATGGATTATAATACTTCAAAACAAAAGTTAGCTTTGCCTGAATACGGAAGAAACATCCAGCAAATGGTAAACTACATAACTACCCTACCAGACAAAGATGAACGCAACCGCTTAGCTCATGGAATAATAAAGCTAATGGGAAATGTAAACCCACACTTGCGTGACGTAAACGATTTTAAACACAAATTATGGGAACACTTAGCCTTAATATCTAACTACGAATTAGACATTGACTATCCATACCCTATAGAAAGAATTGAAAACATTGACGCTAGACCTGATAAAATACCATACAAAAAAAGCACTGAAATAGGACACATGTATTATGGCAGGGTATTAGAATCAATGATTCAAGCTGCTATAGATTACCCTGAAGGAGAAGATAAAGACTACTTAATTGAGACTTTATGTAACCAAATGAAGAAATCTTTTTTAAATTGGAATAAAGAATCGGTAAATGACGACTTAATATTTAACGATTTAAAAAGATTATCAAACAACAAACTACAAATTCCTGAAGGCTTAAAATTAAAAGAAACAAAGGACTTAATGAACAGACCAAGTCCTCAGAAACAAAAAAACAATAATACAAATAACGCAAGTAACAAACGTAAACATACAAAACGAACAAAATAATAAACCTACTTGTGTTTAATTTAAGATATTTGGTAGTTTAATCTACTTATTACGCACTAAATTATAAATAACAAATATTTAGTGCGTAATTTATATACGGACATTATGAAACACACAAAACGGTATGATTATAAAGTCGGAAGACCGAAGTCAGAAGTAAAACAAAAAAATCCGACAGCTCACTGCTTTTTAGGATATTAGCAAATTAACACATTACAAACAGATGAAAAAATTACTTTCATTACTTTTACGCAAATTAGGCTTAATAAGATTAACTGACAAGGTTAGGTTTTACCTTATTATGGCAAAAACACATAAAGCCCGAAAAACATTTACAAAGCAAAACCCCACTGTTATTTTACCCCCACCTTATTTTTTATACGAAACATTTAATCTGAACTACCATAGTTACTACAATAAAAGCTTTGAAACTGCCGAATGGCTTGTAAATCATATACAAAAGCACACTAAACTAGACAATGCAAACATATTAGATTGGGGCTGTGGTTCGGGTAGGGTTATCCGACACTTACCTTTGTACATTAACAAACCTTGCCATTACTACGGCACTGACTACAACAATAAATACATACAATGGTGTAAACAAAACCTAAAAGGCGTTACCTTTTCAACAAATAAACTTCGCCCTCCGTTAGAATATAAATCTGATTTTTTTGATGTAATATACGGAATATCAATCTTTACTCACTTATCAGAAGAAATGCACTACGCTTGGTTTAACGAATTAATGCGTGTTCTGAAACCTAAAGGGATATTATTTTTAACCTTACACGGCAAAATATTTATTAATACTTTAACACAAAAAGAAAAACAAGATTTTACAGAAGGAAAACTAATAGTTAAAGGCAATACCAAAGAAGGACACAGAACTTTTACCGCCCTGCATCCAGATGCTTTTATAAAGAAATTGGTTGGCAAAAATATTATCTTAGAACATATTTGCGGAAAAACCATTAACGGAAAATCGGAACAAGATATTTGGATTATACAAAAAGCATAACCCAAATAACCTGTAAATTAGCAGATTAATACATATCAAAACAACGATACGAACACTCTAACGCTCCGTTATACAGTGTAATCTTTTTATTTGGCTTTAATCCTATAAATTTAATAACATCAAGATTACTACCTATTAACCAAACCTTACACGATTTATAGTCAATCTTTAATTTATCCCCTATCTTCTGATAAAAAATCTTTAAATCATCAGGTTGTAACCTTTCACCATAGGGCGGATTTGTTATAACATACGAACCCTTAGGTGGTGTTTTTGTATCGAAAAAATTCTGAGGTTTTACGTCTATTTTTTTATGCAGAAATGCCTCTTTAATATTCTCCTTTGCTATTTTTACACTAATTGGAGATATATCGCTACCTATAATTTTATGCTTAAAATCAATATCTCCAAATTGCTCTTCGGCAATATCTTGGAACAAATCTTCATCAAAATCTTTCCAACTCTCAAAGCCGAATTTTTTACGGAATGTACCGGGAGGAATATTATAAGCCATTAAAGCTGCCTCAATTAATATTGTACCAGAACCACACATAGGGTCGTATAAATCGGACTGCATATCCCAACCTGACAATTTAACCATAGCAGCCGCCAACACCTCATTAATAGGTGCTTTAACAGCTTGTTTACGGTACCCTCGTTTAAATAAAGGCTCACCAGAACTATCTATCAATAGCGTACATTTATTCTCTGATACATGCAAATGGATTTTCAAATCAGGGTTACTTGTATCTACATTAGGACGCTTACCTTGTCGGCGACGGAATTGGTCAACAACAGCATCTTTTACCTTAAGCGATGCATATTTTGAGTGTTTAAATATCTCGGAAAATGTTACTGCCGAAACAGAAAATGTTTCATTCAAATCCATATATTTTGACCAACTGATTCTACCCACTTCCTTATACAAATCATCTTCGTTATTTGCAGTAAATTCAGCAATGGGTTTCAACACAGATATTGCTGTACGTAACTGGTAATTAGCTCGATACATCATAGCTTGGTCGCCATAAAAAGTAACCACACGTGTACCTTTCTCAATATTAGATGCTCCTAAGTTTTTTAACTCCTCTGCCAAAAGTTCCTCTAATCCGCTAAAGGTTTTGGCTACCATTTTAAAATCAGTAGTATTATTCAAAATAAATAGATGTTTTGTGTTTAATAAAAAAAGTGTGCAAACATAACAAAACCGCAAAGTTTATACAAATTTTGCGGTTTAATATTAAAGGTAATTTCTAAAAATAGTAAAATTTAAGACGCAAGAAAATTTAAAACCGCAGTTTACTAATGTAAATAAGAATTTTAAATTTTTGAAGCAACGCAAAAGTTTGCATTTTTAGAGATTACCTAAATTAATTTTTCTTATTCAAAATAACTCTTCATCCTCTCAAAAAAGTTACGCTCTTTTTTATCAGGATTAGGTTTAAAATTATCGGAATTACGTAGCTTTTCTAATAATTTAGCCTCGTCCTTACTAACCGACTTTGGCGTCCAAATCTGAACATTAACCATTAAGTCGCCTTTTCCGTAACCATTAATATCGGGAACTCCCTTACCTCGCAATCGCAATATTTTACCTGACTGTGTGCCAGCTTCCACCTTTATTTTAACCTTACCATCTACCGTAGGTATTTCTGCCGTACAGCCCAAAACTGCATCAGGCATCGATACAAACAAGCTATAAATAAGGTCGTTACCATCGCGTTGCAATTCCTCATGAGGTTCTTCCTCAATAACCACAAGTAAATCGCCGTTAACACCACCTCGCCTTGCAGCATTACCTTTGCCACTTACCGATAGTTGCATTCCCTCGCTTACTCCTGCAGGGATATTTATTGATATAACATCATCTTTTCGGCTAACACCCTCACCGCCACAATCTTTACACTTATGGGTAATTGTTTGCCCCTCACCATTACAACTTGGGCAGACTGATGTTGTTTGCATCTGTCCTAATATGGTATTTGACACCTTTGTTACCTGACCGTTACCACCACATGTAGAACAAGTAGAAAAAGAGTGTTTATCCTTAGCCCCTGAACCATCGCAGGTATTACATTTTACGTATTTATTTACTTTTATTTTTTTAGTAACGCCATTAACAACATCGTTTAAATTTAATTTTACTTTTACTCGAAGGTTCGTTCCCTTATTAACCCTTCTACCTCTACCTCCGCCTCCGCCGAAGCCACCAAATCCGCTAAAACCACCAAATCCGCCTCCACTAAAAATATCTCCGAACGATGAGAATATATCTTCCATTGACATACCTCCCCCACTAAAACCTGATGCTCCGCCCATTCCTGCATGCCCAAATTGGTCGTATCGTTGTTTCTTTTCAGGATTACTTAGCACCTCATAAGCCTCAGCAGCTTCCTTAAATTTTTCTTCTGCCTCCTTATTATCTGGATTTTTATCTGGATGATATTGTAATGCTTTTTTTCTATATGCTTTTTTTATCTCGTCAGCCGATGCTCCTTTTGAAACACCTAATACCTCGTAATAATCTCTTTTTGCCATTATTATATTTTTTATTCTCCTATTACAACTTTCGCAAAGCGGATAACTTTGTCGTTAATTTTATATCCTTTCTGAACAACGTCAACAACTTTTCCTTTCAGATCCTCAGTAGGAGCAGGAATTTTAGTTATCGCTTCATGTAAGTCAGTGTCAAAATCTGCATTAACAGCCTCTATTTCAACTATATTCTTACTCTTCATAAACTCGTTTAATTTATTATATATAAGAACAGTTCCTTCTTTTGCCGAAGAAAAATCCTCCGATTCTTCCATAACTTTTAACGCTCGCTCAAAATCATCTACAATTGGCAAAATGCCCGATAACACATCGCCACTTGCATTTTGTATCATTTCCATTTTTTCTTTTAATGTACGCTTGCGGTAGTTATCAAATTCAGCAGATAAACGTATGTATTTATTTTTTGACTCCTCTAATTGTTTTTTTAACTCCTCCACCTCGTTTATAGGCTCGTCCTTTTTGTCAGTATCGTTTGTTTGTTCGCTCTTAGGTTCTGCTTTTTTGTCAGATTTTTCGTGTTTTTTATTATCTTTTTTACTAGCAGTTTTAGTTTGCTCCAAATCTTTTTCTTGTTGCAAATCTTCTTTTTTATTTTGTTTTTCTTGCTTTGCCATTGTTATATGTATTAAAATTAAAACAATCGGTTTGTTATAAACAAAAAATTTGCCACTTATAACAAATAGGACACTCTGACATATTATAAAATACTTACATATCAATATATGTAAAGATAAAACCTTTTAATTGGACAGTTAACCCTTATCTTCTTTTTAATATTAAAAAAATAAAATCCATGAATTGTACAGGAAAGTGTTAATACCTCATACTAAAAAAACAAGAGTTCCTTGGAAAGGGATTCCAAGAAACTCTGTGCGTTATTCCTTAAGTTGTTAAATACCTCTTCTCTTATATTTGCCACATAAGTAAAAACAACTAACAAAACTTTGTGTAACAATAAAAGATATTAATTAAAGAATAACTAATTCAACAAACTATTAACTATTATTAATTACTCAGACAAAAATAAAATTAACATTTTATAAAAACAATAGCCATTGAGTAAGCGTAGGGGTTTTTTGTGTAAGCGTAGGGGTTTTTTGTGTAAGCGTAGGGGTTTTTTGTGTAAGCGTATTTTTTGAGCAAAAAAACATCACTAAAAATATACATTTTTTATATGATTTTTGCTCAATACTGTGTTAACTTACTAAACAATGTTATAATGTAATAATGCTGTAACATGGCTTTTCCCTAAAAAGTATTCACAAAATACAATATAAAAATTCTTCATTTTTCATTCTTAATTCTTAATTTCAAAAAAACGTATTCTCAATAAACCTATACGCTTACTCAATAAACACATACGTATTCTCAATAACCCCCTACGCTCACACATTTGCTATTGTACAAAAAAAATAAATGGCATATCTTTGTAAATTACAATATAAAATAGTATTTAGTGTTAAACAGATACAAGTTTAAAATAGTATTGAGTTTTTAGTATTGAGTGTTGAGAGACCTCACAGGTTTTTGAAACCTGTGAGGTCTGGTTAAAACGAAAGAAAAGTTAAAAGTAGCTAGAAGCCAAAAGCAAAAGGCTAATAGCCAAAAACCAAATAAAAAATAAACAAAAACAATAAATTATGAGAAATCTATCACTTACCATTTTAGCAATGCTATTAACAACCATGTTACTAGCACAAGTGCCACAAGGCTTTAACTACACAGCCTTAGTGCGTAATGCCGACGGAACGGCAATGAAAAACAAACAAATAGAGTTAAGCATAACTCTACAAAACCAATCGGAAGAGGTATATTATTCCGAAACACAAAACGTAACCACCAACGATAATGGTGTAATATCAGTAGTTATAGGTAGCGGAACACCAACCGAAGGCGATTTTACCACTATCCCTTGGCACAAAGGCGATGTTTTAATACAGCTATCAATAGACGGTAAAAAAATTGGCAATGCCTCACAATTGCAGTCTGTACCTTATGCTATGTATGCTCAAAAAAGTGGAACAGGCACAGGTATGGCCGGAAACGACAATATAATAATGGGCGACAAGGTGCTTTTTGCTGTAAAAAATCAGAAAGGCGACACCGTATTTGCGGTTTATCCTGACGGCGTTCGTGTTTACGTTGATAAAGACAACAGCGGTAAAGCTTTTCGTGGTGGGTTTGCAGTGGCTACTCGCGGATACGGAAAAGGCGACAACCCTACCGAAGTATTTACTGTAACACCTGACAGCACCCGCGTTTACATTAAAGACAACGGAAAATCTACTCGCGGAGGATTTGCAGTTGCTAGACGTGGTTGGAATAGCAAAGGCACAGCTAAAGACCAAGATATATTTACCATTGACCCAAACCACGAAGTAACAGTTGTGGTTGACGATAAAGCAAAAAGTAAAGCATTTCGTGGTGGATTTGCTGTAGCAACACGCGGTTTTAATAGCCACGGAAAAGCTGACGATAGTGTAAAAACAATATTTACTACCAATGCCGACAGCACTCGCGTTTACATAAAAAAGGACAGTAAAGCATTTCGTGGTGGATTTGCGGTTGCTAAACGTGGCTGGAACGGTAAAGGCGATGCACAAGACATACTTACCATAAACCCCGATAGTACAAAAATTTACATAAACGAAAATAAAAACGGCAAAGCCCTACGTGGTGGGTTTGCAGTGGCTACTCGCGGATACGGAAAAGGCAAAGCAACAGAAAAGGAAGTATTTACCATAAACAGCAACAAAGTTGTAAAAGTTACTGTTGATAACGACAAAAACAACAAAGCATTCCGCGGAGGTTTTGCGGTGGCTACTCGTGGATACGGAAAAGGTAACGACACCCAATTAGGCAATATCGTTGATATTAACGCCCAAAGCACTCGTTTTTACATAAACAAAGAAGCTAACAAAAGCCAAAGGGGTGGTTTTGCCATTGCTACTCGTCGTTTTAGCAAAGGCATTAACACCAATCTGTTTTACATGGACAATACCGAAACATTATTTAATGTAGAAGAAAATTCACAAGGTTTTAAAATAGATAAGGTTACTGTTGATTCGCTAAATCCTAACTCAATAACATCAGCCGAACTGTTTGAGGTTGACCCATTGGGTAATGTAAATGCTAAGGGAACGTACGGAAGTGCTGTGTCTGACAAAATTCAGAAAATAGGCATTGACACAACAAATTGTTTTGTATCTAATTTAGTAATAGACACTGCCAACATAAACTTAGGCATCGACCAAATAGTAAATGTTGAGATAATAAGCGGTAACGGAAAATATATAGTAACAAGCATTGAACCTACCATTGCCGAGGTTTCTTTAAAGAACTCTACCATTAGCATAAAAGGTATATCCGAAGGAAAAACAATAATTACCGTAACCGATAATATTGCTAAACAAACAAAACTAATTAAGCTAAACGTAATGACTGAAAGCCCTGACTTAGAGGTAAATGCCGAAAGCTTAAGTCTTCCTGTAAATAACGTAGCAATAGTAAAAATAACAAGCGGTAGCGGTAAATACAAAGCCGAAAGCGAAAATACCGAAATTGCACAATGTATTATTGAGGAAGATACTATTGTAAAGATAACCGCAATAACCGAGGGCAACACAACGGTAACGGTTACCGACAAAATAACACACCAAACAAAGCAGATAAAGGTAACCACTACTCCTGCTATTAATGGCAAGGACTTAGTAATAGACATATTAAGCACCACCATACAAAAAGACGAAAGCTATACAATAAAAATAATAAACGGTACTGGAAAATACAAAGCCGAAAGCGAAGACGAAGCTATTGCTACAGCCACAATAAACGCCGACGATGTAGTAATAACTGCTAAAGCCGAAGGTAGCACAACAATTACAGTAACCGACACAATAACAAAGCAAACCAAAGACATCAGCGTAACAGTAATTGTACAACCTAAGGCTTTAACCATAGTAAACGGTGTGCTAACAAAATGCGATAACGATAAAATTCCTGCTAACGGAAAAATTATTATCCCAAATAATGTTAGACAAATTAAAAGCAGTGCTTTTATAAATTGTGATAAACTAAAAGAGGTAACTATACCTAACAATATTATTAAGATAGAAGCGAACGTTTTTGAGGGCTGTAGTAAATTAAGCTCTATAGTTATACCAAGCTCAATTAAAAGTATTGGGGAAGATGCGTTTTATTCTTGTACTGCATTAAGCTCAATAACATTACCTGATGGACTTATAAGAATTGGCTCTAGTGCATTTGGAAGATGTACATCTTTAAAACATATAGAGTTGCCAAATTCGGTTAAAAATATTGGTAATCAAGCCTTTCACTCTGCAGGTTTAACATCAATAACAATACCTAATTCTATGATTAAGATAGAATGGGGTATGTTTAACGGTTGTAAATCATTAACATCGGTAACTATACCTAATTCGGTTAAAGTTATTAGCTATACTGTTTTTCAGGGATGTAGTGCTTTAAACAATGTAAGCATAAGCACCTCGCTTGTAAGTATTGGCGGAAGTGCTTTTGAGGGGTGTAGTGCTTTAAAAAATATACATATCCCAAATACAGTTAAGAATATTGGGGCAAAAGCATTTAAAAAATCTGGCTTAGTTTCAATATCCCTATCTGAGGCTATGACTAAGATAGATAATGAATTATTTTATGCTTGTACCTCATTAGGTACAGTAAATATACCTAACTCTGTTACAAATATTAGTAACTCTGCTTTTGCAGGGTGTACTTCGTTAAGTTCTATTACCTTACCAAGCTCTCTTGTAAGTATGGGCGAAAACGTATTTAAAGGTTGTCCTTTAAGTACCATAACCATACCTGAGGGTACTACAGCTATAAGAGATAATATGTTTGAAGGTTGTACAACCTTAACTAAGGTAAACATTCCTCAATCGGTTAAAGTTATTGGTAACTATGCCTTTCGTGATTGTAGTTCATTAAGTTCAATTGAACTACCCTCATCGCTTGTAAGTATTGGCTCTGGTGCATTTATGAATTGTAGTTCATTAAGCACAATTACTATACCTAACTCGGTTGTAAATATTGGGAACAGTGCATTTGCTAGTTGTAGCTTATTAAGTTCGGTAACTTTACCTAATGGTATTAAAACTATTAGTGCATCATTATTTAATGCTAGTGGCTTAGAATCAATAACTATACCAAGTGGTGTTACTTCTATTGAAGAAAGAGCTTTTATGTATTGTCCAAATTTATCTTCGGTAGAGATACCTGATGGAGTAAAAAGTATTGGACAGTATGCATTTGACAATTGCGGGAATTTATCTTCAGTAACATTACCTAATAGTATTACAAGTATAGGACAGTGGGCATTTTCCACCTCCTCTATAAGTAGTATAAATATACCTACTGGAGTTAAAAGTATTGAATATGCAACTTTTAACAAATGTGGCAACTTAAAATCAATAACTATACCTGATGGCGTTGAAAGTATTGGAGAAAATGCTTTTAGCGATTGTAGTTCGCTAACAACATTAACTATACCTAATAGTGTTACAAGCATTGGCAAGAGTGCATTTAGTGGTAGTGGTTTAGTTTCAATCACTTTATCAAATAACATAAAAATTATTAACACAGGTCTATTTTTTGCATGTAATTATTTATCCACTATAACTATACCTGAGGGAGTTACAAGTATTGAACGTGAGTCTTTTGTTTATTGTAGTTCATTAAGCTCAATAAATTTACCAAGTACTATTACAAGTATTGCAGACTATGTTTTTAATAACTGTGATGTATTATCTAATATAAAATGTTTAGCAACAACACCTCCTAAATTATATACTTGGATTAAAAAAGGTGTAGTAATAAAAGTACCCCAAGCCAGCGTAGATGCCTACAAAAATGCCGAGGGTTGGAAAAAATATAAGGATAATATTACAAAAATTGATTAATTAATGAAATAGTTTTAAGTTTTTAGTATTGAGTGTTAAAAGACCTCACAGGTTTTAAAAACCTGTGAGGTCTGGTCAAAACGAAAGAAAAGTTAAAAGAGGCTAAAAGCCAAAGGCAAAAGGCTAACAGCTAACGGCCAAAAGAAAAAAATAAACAAATGTCGGAATTTAGAACAGAAATAACCCTAGCAAAAGCGGAAAAGCAAATAGATATTAGCCACAATATCCTAACCATAGGCTCATGTTTTGCTGAAAACATAGGCAACAAATTCGCCTATCATAAATTTAACGCCTTAACCAATCCGTTTGGGATATTGTACAATCCACAATCAATATACAATAATTTAACACAAATAACTAACCAACAACAATTTACCCATACCGATTTGATACAAAATGCCGATGTTTGGTATAGTTGGCATCATCATGGTAAATATGCTAATACCAATAAACAACTGCTGTTAGATGAAATTAATCAGCTTTCGCAAACAAGTTTTTCTTTTCTAAAAAAATGTAATTACTGTGTAATAACCTTTGGCACTGCGTGGGTTTATAAATTAGCAGATAGCAATACCGTTGTAGCCAATTGCCACAAGTTACCTGCACGTAATTTTGTACGTTATAAGCTGTCCGCAGACGAAATATCGGCAAAGTACAAACAATTAATAAAGCAGATACACACTATAAATCCTAACGTTCAGTTTATCTTTACAGTTAGCCCAGTAAGGCACTTAAAAGACGGAGCAATACAAAACCAGCAAAGCAAAGCTACCTTATTATTGGCTATTGCCGATATTGTTGAGGCAGAACAACAGACACATTATTTTCCGTCGTACGAACTAATGATAGACGATTTACGCGACTATCGTTTTTATGCCAATGATATGCTACATCCGTCGGATTTAGCCATTGATTATATTTGGCAGAAATTTAACCACAGTTGGATAAATAACCGCACACAACAGTTTATGCAACTTACCGACAAACTAAAAAAAGCAATAAACCACCGCCCATTTATGCCCCAAACTGCCGAATATAAGAAGTTTATTAATAAGCAATTAGAAGTATTACAAAAATTTAAAAATGAGCATCCCTATTTAGATTTTTCGGAAGAAGAAAACCTACTAAACAATAAAATACAAAGCATAAAACAAGACCTCACTGATTTTTGAAACCTCTCAATACACAAAACTCGAAACTACTTTATCAATCCCCTACCCCCATTCTCCAAGGGGGAATTGAGCAGTTTTAACTTTTATCTTGTTTCTTGCCACTTTTATCTTGTATCTTTAAACTTGTATCTTGAATCTCTCAAAACTCAAAACTAAATACTCAACACTACTTTTAGGTTAAGAAAATTATATTACATTTGCATACAAATGATACTAAAAGCAGATAATATAGTAAAAAAATACGGTTCACGAACCGTAGTAAAAGGCGTTTCGTTTAACGTGAAAAAAGGCGAGATTGTCGGTTTATTAGGTCCCAATGGGGCTGGTAAAACCACATCGTTTTACATGATAGTAGGACTAATAACACCTAATAGCGGGAATGTATTTTTAGACGACATCAACATTACCAAAGAACCCGTTTACAAACGTGCCAAACGCGGAATTGGTTATTTAGCACAAGAGGCATCGGTATTTCGCAAACTTAGTGTTGAGGACAACATCTTATCGATATTAGAGATGACCAAACTAAGCAAAGCCGAACAAAAAGAAAAATTAGAGTCCTTACTTGACGAGTTTAGCCTACAACACATACGCAAAAGCTTAGGCATACAGCTATCGGGTGGCGAACGCCGACGTACCGAAATTGCACGAGCATTAGCCATAAACCCCAGTTTTATTCTGTTAGACGAGCCTTTTGCAGGAGTTGACCCAATAGCAGTAGAAGATATACAAGGAATTATACGTAAACTAAAAGAAAAAGACATCGGCATATTAATTACCGACCACAACGTACAAGAAACACTATCAATTACCGACCGTGCCTATCTACTATTTGAAGGAAATATATTAAAAGCAGGCACAGCACACGAACTATCGGAAGACGAACAAGTACGAAAAGTATATCTTGGCACAAACTTCAAACTAAGAGAGGATTAAAAACTCAAAACTATTTTAACCGCACATAATACAAAGATTTTTAGATTTTAGCTATTAAACTTGAATTTATAAATCTATTATAAAACAAGACCTCACAGGTTTTTAAAACCTGTGAGGTCTCTCAACACTCAAAACTAAGAACTTAATAATACTTAAAACTTGCATCTATAAAAACAACATGACAATATGTCAATGTATTAATATGGCACAACTTTTGACTAACACATATCAACATATATAAATAAGTTTATAAATAAAAAAATAAATCAATTATGGTAGAACATTTAACAGTAGATACTTTTAAAGAAAAAGTATTTGATTTTGAAAAAAACAAAGAATGGAATTTTAAAGGCGAATTGCCATGTATAGTAGATTTTTATGCCGAGTGGTGCAACCCTTGTAAAATGGTAGCTCCAATATTAGAGGAGTTAAAAACTGAATATGAGGGCAAGGTAGATATTTACAAAGTAAATACCGAAGAACAACGAGAATTGTCTGCTTTATTTGGGGTACAAAGCATACCAACCATATTATTTATACCTAAAAAAGGACAACCTCAAGTATCACAAGGAGCAATACCTAAACAATCGTTTAAACAAGCAATATACGAAGTTCTTGATGTTGAGTAAATTAAAAACAAATGAAATTAAAGAGGCTATCTAAGTTTTTTTAGGTAGCCTTTGTTTTTATTAAAATTGTTTGTGTTATTTTTGTTGAGAACAACTTATCGAGTGTAAGATTAGCTTACAAAAGTCAAATAATTAACGTATTAAAATAAAGATTAACTTTTAGGTATAAATACCTATAATAATTGTTATTAATGATAGTATATTGCACAGCAAATTTTTAAAATATTTATGTTAGACTCACTAGACGATTTTTTAAACGATAAAGAACTATTATCTAAGGTGTTACGCTACGAGAAAGTTAGACGTAAAGGACTTAGTATATACTTTGACATTGAGGAGTTTTTAGACATAATAGAGTATTACATCTTAAAAGATGAATATGAAAAAGCATTTGAGGTTTGTAAGATAGCTATTAAAATTCACCCAGAATCGGAGGATATAAAACTACAATTTGCCCAATTACTAATAGCAAAAGAGCAATCTGAAGAGGCTATGACCGTATTAGCCCAACTAAATGGCTTTGACAATAATTTTGATTATTTAATGACTAAAGGTTTAGCCCAAATTCAGCTAAACAATATTGAAAAAGCATTAGAACATTTCAATAAGGCAATAGAGTTAGCCGAAGATGATGATGACCTTGAAACCGTATATTATACAGTATGCGACGCCTTACACAAAAACGCCGACTACAATCTAGCACTAAAATATTTTTTAAAAGCATACAACGCTTTTCCTAATAATCTTGATTTTATATTCCACGTAGCATATCTATACGAACAGTTAGGACACTACCACCAAGGAATAAAATACTATAAAATATTTTTAGACAACGACCCATTTTCGGATATAGTATGGTATAATTTAGGCATACTATACAATTTAATTGATGATTATAATTCATCAATTGATGCTTACCAATATGCAATAGCTTTAAATCCGCATAATTACGAATCGGTATTTAATATTGGCACTGTATATTCAAACAACGAAGATTATGAAACGGCAATAAGCAAATACAATGAGTATCTTAAGCTAAAGCCAAATTCTAAAAAAGCCATTTACTATATTGGCGAAGCATTATGTTTTCAGCATAAATACGATGAAGCTATAAAACTATTTAAAGAAAATATTAGCAAACACCCCGATTATGCCGATTTTCATTATGGCTTAGCATCGGTTTATTACGACCAAGAAGACTACGAACAAGCAGAAGTAAAACTAAAAGAAACATTACAGAAAAATCCTAAACATACCGATGCCTTATATTACTTAGCTAATATCTACAAAGGAAAAAAACAGTGGAGCAAAGCTCTTAACAGATACAACCAAGTAATTGAAATAAATGCAAACGACATTGATGCCATAATGGGCATAGCATCGATATACGATAAAACCAACGAGGACAAATCTATATTATATAACTTTCTGTTAGACAATATAAAAATCAATAAAAATAATGTCCGATTAATATATAGTTTAGCTGGATACCTATTCAAATACGAATATGATGACGTATTGGCATTATCGTGGTTACAAAAAGGTTATAACTTAAACAAACAAAAAATAAATATAGTTTTTAATATCTGCCCTGAAGCAGAAAACAAAAAAGAAGTACAAGATATTTTAAAAAAATTAGATAATAATTAACATAAAAACACAGACCTTTTCGGAGAATATTATTGAGACACATATTTTGTTTCACTCCAAAACTTAGTCATAAATTATAAACAGATGGAAAATAAATTTTATTTACACTGCCCTAAATGTAAGCATAACACCCCTAACTTTAAAGAGTGGTACGCAAATAACCAACAATGTTCTGAATGTGGAAATAACTTTGTTGATGTAAAATATAACATTGATTATGAGGAATTAAAAAAGCTAATAAGCACAAAAGAAAACATAAAAAACCTTTGGCATTATTTTGACTTTTTACCACTAAACAACAAAGAAAATATTATCACACGAGGTGAAGGTGTTATTCCGTTAGAAAGATGGCAGTTTTTAGAGAAGTTTGCAAAAGAACATTATAATATTGACATAAAAGTACACGCCTACCGCAACGACTTAAATCCTGCCACAGGAACATTTAAAGACGTAGCAGCAGCTGTAACAGCAAGTGTTCTTAAAGAAAACGGAATAAAAGAATTTTGCATAGCAAGTACAGGAAATATAGCCAATGCCTATGCCCATTATTTAACTGAGGCAGGCGTTAGTGTTTCGGTATTTGTACCGCAAGAGGCTTTATTTGCAAACGAAGTGGAGATTAATAGCTACGGACAACGACTATTCAGAGTACAAGGCGATTACGCAAAAGCAAAAGAAGTAGCCGCGGATTATTCAAAGAAATACAATGTTTTAATGTCAATAGGCAACATTGACCCTGTGCGTGTGGAGGCTAAAAAGACTATGGTATTTGAGTGGTTAAGACAAATTGGCGAAGTACCAAACGTATATATACAAGCCCTAAGCGGAGGAACAGGACCCATTGCCATTGAAAAAGCCTATAAAGATTTAAAAGATTTAGGTTTAACTGACAAAATGCCACGCTTTATAATGACCCAAGCCGATGGTTGTGCACCTATGGTTCATGCTTGGGAAAAAGCAAAGAAAAATAATTTCCCAGAAGGCTGGTTAAACGACTATCCTATATACGATAATCCACAAACCTCGGTACCGATATTAGCAACAGGAAAACCTGCAACCTACCCCATTATTGGACGTTTAGTAAAAGAAACAGGTGGCGATTTTGTTGAGTTTGCCGAAGATAAAATTATAGACATTACCAAACTGGTAGCATACGAAACAACCTTACGAGTAGGGGCTGCAGCAGCCGTTGCTTTAGGCGGATTTTTTGAATCATTAAAGAAAGGCAACCTAAAATCGGGCGACAATGTACTAATTAATATTGGCGAAGGTATACAAAGGTCGCGTGAATTTGTTGAGAAGATGCTATACACAACTAAGCACGTAAGCTCAATAGACGACTGCGAACGTTTTGACCGTAATCAGTACAAAAAAGAAGTTTGGAAGAAAATAGAAGATATGTACGGAACAAAATAGTTATTTTTACTTAAAGCTATTAGCCTTTTGCTTTTAGCCCTTAACTTACAAAACGACAAAAGTAACTACACGATTGCTTTTGTCGTTTTTTTTATTTACTTTTGTAAACTTTTTTATAAAAAGTACGTTCAAACATTTATGGGGATGACATGGATTAGACAGCAAGATTAGGTGTTATGTAAGCATGTCGAGCATTGTTTTTTGGCTCGTTAATCATAAGGAACACACTTTTTTAACTGGCGAATCAAATTACGCTCTTGCAGCTTAGTCGAAGTACAGTAGACTTTAAGCACTGCTTCTGCAGATTTCGGTTCAAGGAACTGAAACAAGACGTCTTCCGAAAGCCCTTGTTCTGAGGCTCATCGATACGAAGGCGTAGGAAATTCGGAACTGGTTTTTGCTATACCTCGTAGCAAAAATAAGATTTAGAGGTTAAGGTATAAGTAGGTGGCTTTGAGTCGGCTTATATTCGAAAATTAAATCAGAGCTAAGCATGTAGAAAGCGTATGGCTTACTTGTTTGGACCCGGGTTCAACCCCCGGCATCTCCACTAATTTTCATATTATGAATTAATTTTTCATTTTTATTAAATTTTTGGTTATAAAAAAAGAGATGATTAAAAATAATCATCTCTTTTTATGCTTTTAAGTATATCACTACATATGGATAACCTCATCGTAAGCAGCGGCAGCGGCCTCCATAACAGCCTCACTCATTGTTGGGTGCGGATGTATTGTTTTTATGAAGTCCTGTCCTAATGCCTCTAAACGCTTAGCCATAGTTGGCTCGGCTATCATTTCAGTAACATTAGCTCCAATAAAGTGAGCTCCAAGTAGTTCATCTGTCTTTTTGTCAAATATTAACTTGATAAATCCGTCTTTTGCACCAGCAGCACTTGCTTTACCTGATGCAGTAAATGGGAATTTACCTGTTCTAATCTCGTGTCCTGCCTCAACAGCTGCTTTTTCGGTAAGTCCAACCGATGCAACCTCAGGGCTAGTATAAGTACAACCTGGCACACAAGTATAGTCAATTGGCTCTGGATTATGTCCTGCTATCTTCTCAACGCAAGTAATACCTTCAGCTGAGGCTACGTGAGCCAATGCCTGTCCTGGTACAATATCACCAATAGCATAAATACTCTTTATGTTTGTTTGGTAATATTCGTTTACTTTTACTTTTCCGTTTTCAGTCTCAATACCAAGCTCCTCTAAACCTATATTTTCAATGTTAGGAGTAATACCTACAGCCGATAATACAACATCAGCCTCGTGTACTTCCTCACCTTTTTTAGTTTTGATAGTAACTTTACATTTATCGCCCGAAGTATCAACTTTTTCAACAGCAGAATCAACCATAACATTGATTTTAGCCTTTTTAAACGAACGTCCTAACTGCTTAGCTACCTCTTCGTCCTCGTTAGGAACAATAGTTGGTAAAAATTCAACCAAAGTAACCTTAGTTCCTATACTTGAATAGAAATAAGCAAACTCGCTACCAATAGCTCCTGAACCTACAATAATCATACTTTCGGGTTGTTTCTCAAGAGTTAATGCCTCACGATAGCCAATTATTTTCTTACCATCTTGTGGTAAATTTGGCAATTCCTTAGAACGTGCTCCTGTTGCTAAAATGATATTTTTAGCAGTTACTTCAAAAGTATCGTAATTATCATCTGTAACCTCTACAGCGTGTTTATCTTTTAGTTTAGCAACACCTTTTATTACCTCAATCTTATTTTTGTTTAACAAGAATTGAATACCTTTACTCATTCCATCAGCAACACCTCGGCTACGTTCAACCATTTTTTCAAAATTAGGTTTTGCCTCACCTTCAATATTTATTCCATACTCTTCGGCATGTTTTGCATATTCAAATACTTGAGCACTTTTTAAAAGTGATTTAGTTGGGATACATCCCCAATTTAAACATATTCCTCCTAATTCAGCTCTTTCAACAATGGCTGTCTTCATTCCTAATTGGGTAGCTCTAATTGCAGCTACATATCCTCCCGGACCACTACCTATTACTATTAAATCATAATTCATATCTTTTTATTTTTGTGCGGTTTACTCCGCGATTATTATTGCATTAATGCAACCACAAAAATAAAATGAAATATGTAACTATGCAACTATGTTGTATAAAATTATAAACTAAATAAGATATATGCAACTATAATTAAATAGAATAATTACTCCACTTTACTAATATATAAGCCTATCTACCAATAAGTTAATTTATAAGCATAAAGATAAAAGTAAACCTGCGTTATTCTTTTCCTACTCCCAATCCAACAAACGTTGTTCTCCTTCTAAACTTCTAACAGTTTTAGCATCATAGGTTATTTCCAATACTCCTTTGTAATTACCGGCGTCATCACGGACGGCAAAGTATTGAATATACACAAACTTATCGTGAAAGTTAATCCAAAAGTTAGCCTCAGAGCGTTCGCCTGACTTAAATGCATCAACAATTTTTTCAACCACGTGAACACTTTTGGGTGGGTGGCAATATTTTACTTGTCGTCCGATAATTCCTGGGCTACGAGGGAAAACCCTATCCTCGCCCTTGTTGTAATAACGCACCTCATCATTTTCATCAACGTAAGTTACATCAAATGGTAAATGTTTGAATATCAAGTTTATTTGCTCTGGTGTGATTGAACCAACTTCTAAATTTATTCCGCCTACATTCGACCCTGCCGAACCACCACCTGTAAATGGAATAGGTGCAGCACTACCTGCTGGCGTTTGCTGTCCCTGATGTGGTGTTGCTGTAGCATCGGACGGATGCGACCAATTTGGATTCCACATTGGCGGATTATCAATTAGGCAATAGCCAACTTCATCCTCGCCTTTGCGGATTTCTACCCACTCGGCAACGTCCAACATCTCTAAACTTGTTGGGAATAATATTTTTTCCTCCTTAAAAATCATATCCTCAACCGCATT
>PDWI01001191.1_pt1 | contig 77266 bp, 63 predicted proteins | sample 1430891 | NCBI WGS metagenome assembly PDWI01 (sample SAMN01162508, study PRJNA174530) | Oral metagenome, whole genome shotgun sequencing project. | biome: Marine environment; feature: Marine mammal; material: Swab sample of the gingival sulcus; isolation source: swab sample of gingival sulcus... | reverse complement strand
AAATTTAAATCAATATGTAGATGCGTAATTCATTAAAAAATATTGTAAGAAAAAATCTTACTTTATCTTTTTCCCCTTAATTCCGAAGGAATATTGTTAGATATATTTCCTTCGGAATTTAAAATATATATTATAAATCCAAAACATTAACTGCAAATATCTCTGCCTGCTGGTGTGGAGTCCGAATAGAATGTGTCTAAAATTTTAGTTGATGTTGAAAAATATTCGGAAAAAGTTAAAAGCTAATGGATGGATAAGAAAACAAACTATCTTTTAATATCTATTTGCTTCTTCAAATTTTTCTGTAGCAGGATGATTTATATTCTCACTTAAAAATCTATTCTTCTTTTCCACAAAATAATTTTAAGCTATATTTGTATTTTCATTTAATTCCTATAAATCTATGAATTTTACTTACGAACATATCATTTGGGATTGGAACGGAACTATTTTAGATGATGTTGATTTATGCTTGGAAATCGGGAATAATCTTTTTTCGAAATATAATTTAAACACTATAACCAAAGAAAAATATAAAGCAATATTTACAATACCTATCAAAGATTACTATAAGTCCGCCGGATTTGATTTTTCTAAATATTCTTTTGAAAAGATTGGCAAGGAGTGGATGAATGTTTATGAAAAAAGAAAATATGAATGCAAGCTTTCAAAAAACTTATTAGATACATTACAAAAATTTTCAAGTTTAGGTATTGAACAATCAATTCTATCAGCTTATAAACATGATTATTTAACCGAAATGGTTAGAAAATTTAATATTGATTCCTATTTCAAGAATATTGTAGGTGTTGATAACATTTATGCAGAAAGTAAAATAGAATTAGGTAAAAAACTTATTGAAAATTTAGGAAATTGTAATGCTTTATTGATTGGCGATACTGTTCACGATTTTGATGTAGCAAAGGAAATAGGTGTTGAATCAATTCTTATTTCCGGTGGACACCAATCAATAGAAAAGTTGAAAAATACAGGGACAAAAGTTTATAATTCACTAAATGAATTCTATTCAAAAAATTTTGAGTAATTCAAACTTTTGCTTTAAGTTCAATTATTATTAGCTTAAATTATTTTTTTAGTAATTCCTTAAATACCTTATTAAACTTTTCTATTTTCGGAGTAATAACAAATTCACAATATGGTTGTGATTTATTTAACTCATAATAATTCTGATGATAATTTTCGGCAAGGTAGAAATTTGTAAATTTCGTTATTTGCGTAACTATTGGTTTATTAAATATTTTAGCATTATCCAATTTATCTTTTATTTGTTCAGCAATCTCTTTTTGTTTTGCATTATGATAAAATATTACTGAACGATATTGTGTACCTACATCGTTTCCTTGTCTGTTTAAAGTTGTCGGATCGTGAGTTTTAAAGAAAACTTCTAAAATTTTTTCTATAGATATTTTTGAGGAATCAAATGTAACTTGAATTACTTCGGCATGTCCGGTTTTGCCGGTGCAAACTTCTTTGTAAGTCGGATTTTCCGTTGTTCCGCCCGAATATCCGGACACAGCAGAAATAACTCCGTCTAATTTTTCAAAAACAGCCTCAGTGCACCAAAAACATCCGTTTCCGAGAGTTATTTTTTCTAATTTCTTATTACTCATTTTTTTTTCATTAAAAACTAATTTTGAAATAAAACCATTAACCGTAAAAAATAATACGAAAATTATTATACTTTGTTTCATAGGATTTTAAGGAATTTTTTATCTTTTTAGAAAATTTAATATACACTTTTCTACTAATAGAAAAGTTATATTTTTATCTCTATTCCAACGGGACAATGATCAGAACCCATAACATCAGGCAAAGTATAGGCATTTGTAATATTATTTTTTAAGTTTTCACTTATGAAAAAATAATCAATTCTCCAGCCTACATTCCTATCTCTCGCTCTGGTAATCATATCCCACCAAGTATAAACTTCAGGATTTTCATTAAACATCCTTAAAGTATCAAGAAATCCATCCGCAAAAAATCTATCCATCCAAGCTCTTTCTTCAGGAAGAAAACCGGATACTTTGCTGTTTGGTTTTGGTCGGGCTAAATCAATTTCTTTGTGAGCTGTATTTACATCTCCACAGATAATTATATTTTTTCCTTTGTTTTTCAAATCAACAACATACTTTTGGAATGCTTCATAAAAAGCCATTTTATATTCCAATCTTTCTTTACGGGCTTTTCCGTTCGGATAGTAAATATTAAATAAAATAAAATTTTTGAACTCGGTTATTACAAATCTTCCTTCTCTGTCAAATTCTTCTATTCCGATTCCTTTCTTTACATCTATAGGTTTTTCTTTTGTGTAAGTAACAACTCCGCTGTAACCTTTTCTGTATGCTTCGGAAAAATAAGAATGGTATCCATCAATGTTAGTTAGAGATTCATCTAATTGTTCTTCCCAAGCTTTTGTTTCTTGTAAGCAAAGAACATCAGGATTAGCTTTATTGAACCATTCATGAAATCCTTTTTTTGCTATAGCTCTGATTCCATTAACATTCCAAGATAATAATTTATATTTTTTCATATTATAATATTTATGTTTTAATTATTTAAGTTTGTTTTATTGCTTGTCTTACAAAACCTTCAGATTTATTTAATCGTTCTTTTGCTTCTTTAACATCAACTTCTGCAAGAATCATCACAAGTGCCGTTTTAACATGATAATCTGCTTTATCGAGATATTTTCCAGCTTCATCATAATCTAATCCGGTAATTGTCATTACTATTCGTTTAGCTCGCTCAACTAACTTTTTGTTGGTCATTTGTAAATCAATCATCATATTCTCGTAAGTTTTACCGAGACGAACCATTGTTGTAGTTGTGAGCATATTTAGTACTAACTTCTGAGCTGTTCCGCTTTTCATTCTTGTTGAACCCATAACAACTTCGGGACCTACGTAAGGACAAATTGGAATATCAACTTCGTTAATATTAAATGTTTCTCTTGGAGTGCAAGTTATGTATAATGTTGCAGCTCCAAGTTCCTTTGCTTTTTTTACGGCACCAACTACATAAGGAGTTCTTCTGCTTGCTGCAATTCCGCAAACAACATCTTTTTCCGTTACATTTATTTTTTCAACATCTGCAGCACCATTTTCTTCTAAATCCTCCGCACCTTCTTGAGCTACAAACATTGCTGCTTCTCCACCGGCTATAAATCCTTGCACGAGTTCCGGCTCTGTTCCAAATGTCGGTGGACATTCAGATGCATCTACAACTCCAAGTCTGCCACTTGTTCCCGCACCAAAGTATAAAAGTCTGCCTCCTTTTTTCATCGATTCAATTATTTTATCTACTGCTTTTTCGATGTAAGGAATTTCTTTCTCAACTGCTAACGGAACTGTTTTATCTTCGTTATTTATAATTTCAAGAATTTCTCGAGTTGAAGCAAAATCTATGTTTTTAGATTTTTCGTTTCTTTGTTCTGTTGCAAGATTACTTATTTCGTTAAAAAGTTTATTATGTTCTTTGCTCATTTAGTAAGTTCCAATAATATTATTTTCTTTTGCTTTTTATTTCTGATATTATTTGGTTTGTATGATAAATCAAAAATTGTTGATTTTTTTATGTAGGATTTATATTTAAGTTCAGCAGTTTTAATTTCTTCATCTAAATTTCCGCCTTTAATTACTGCTAGATATGCTTTTGTTTCTATAAGTGGCAATGAGTATCTAAAAAGTAAAACAAGTGGTACTGTTCCTCTGCTTACTATTAAATCAAATTTATTTTTATATTTTTCTATAAATTCATCACTTTCTACTCTCGATTTTTCTACTTCAAGATTACCGAGTTTTAGTTTTTGTACAAAACTTTTTACTGCATCTATTTTTTTTCCGGTTGAATCAACCAGAACACCTTTTGTTAAAGGCTTAATTATTGAAAAAGGAATACCGGGTAAGCCTCCGCCAGTACCAATATCCAAGAAAAAATTAGGATTTTGCGGAATAAATTTTGTTATAAAAGTTGATATAAAAACGTGATTTTCTACTACATTTTCAACATCTTTTCGAGAAATTAGATTTAAATCTTCATTTTTCTTTACTAATAATTCAGTAAAGTGAGCTAATCTTTCAATTTGATAATCACTAAAATTTAGTTGATTATCCCAAAAATATAATTTTAATTCTTTAAAATAATCTTTGCGTGGTTTCAATTAATCTCCATTTTTTAGCTCTTTAAATATACTAATAAAACAGAAATATCAGAAGGAGAAACTCCCGATATTCTGGATGCTTGTCCTAAAGAGCGTGGTTTTATTTTATTTAATTTTTCCTTTCCTTCGTTGGAAATTGTTTTTAGTTTTAAGTAATCAAAATCCTTCGGTATTTTTAAGCTTTCCATTTTTTCCATTTTAAGGATTAAATCTTGCTGCCTTTTTATATAACCTTCGTATTTTAATTCTATTTCTATTTGATTTAGTATTTTTTCATTTTCCAGTATTGCTTTTATTAAATTTTTATTCGCATCATCTCTAATTTCTAATAAAAGGTCTTTTAATTTTAATTCAGGTCTTTTAACTAATTTGCTTAGAGTTTCCCCATTTTCAATTGGAGTAGAATTTTTTCTTTCTAAGAAATCATTTATTAATTTCGGTGAAAATTTAATACCCGGGGCAACTTTTATTCCTTCATCTATTATTTTTTCTTCTTCTATATATTTATCCATTATTTCGTTGCTAATCAATCCAAACTTATTTCCATATCGTAATAATCTTCTTTCAGAATTATCTTGTCGTAAAAGCAATCTGTGTTCTGCACGAGAAGTAAACATTCTATACGGTTCGTTTGTAGATTTACCTACAAGATCATCAATCAATACACCAATATATGACTCGCTTCTTTTTAGTATAAACTCTTCTCTGTTCTGAATTTTTAATGCTGCATTAATTCCTGCAACCAAACCTTGAGCTGCTGCCTCTTCGTAACCTGATGTTCCATTCACTTGACCGGCAAAATATAATCCGCTAATTAATTTTGTTTCGAGTGTTAAATCAACTTGGTAAGGTGGAAAATAATCATACTCTACTGCATAACCGGGTCTAACCATATCTACATTTTCCAACCCTTTTATTTTAGTCAACGCTTTTTTTTGTACATCTTCGGGAAGCGATGAGGAAAATCCGTTTAAGTAAACCAAAGGATCGTTCAATCCCTCAGGCTCAATAAACAATTGATGACGAGGTTTATCATTAAATCTAACAATCTTATCTTCAATGGAAGGACAATATCGTGGTCCCGCTCCATTTATCAATCCCATAAACATTGGTGATCTATCAAATCCAGTTTTCAATACTTTATGAACTTCTTCATCTGTGTAAGTTATATGACAACTAACCTGCGGTAAGAAAGGAAAATTTAATTTATTTGTATGAATTGAAAAAGGCTCGGGATTTTCATCTCCAAGCTGCTCTTCCAAAATATCGAAATTAATACTCTCTTTTAGAAGTCGAGGAGGTGTTCCGGTTTTTAATCTATCAAACTTAAATCCCAAAGAAGATAACCTTTCGGTAAGTCCGGTTGAGGCTTCTTCACCAAACCGCCCTCCTTTTGTGGCATTTAATCCTGTGTGTAACAACCCATTCAAGAAAGTACCGGAAGCAACTATTACAGCTTTACAGAAAATTTCTTTTCCTTTCGCTGTTTTAACACCAATTGCTTTATTATTTTCAATAATTATATCAATCACTGAATCTTCTATTACATCTAAGTTTTCTGTACTTTCTACGACCTTAACAGCTTCAATAGAATATAACTCCCTATCCGACTGGCATCTTCCCGCCCAAATCGCAGGTCCTTTAGATTTGTTCAAAACTCTAAATTGAATTCCGGTCTTATCGGCAATAACTCCCATTACTCCGCCCAGAGCATCTATCTCATGTACAAGATGACCTTTTGCACTTCCTCCAATTGCAGGATTACAAGACATTCTTCCAATAGCATTTTTTTCCATAGTAATTAATCCTACAGATAAACCCATTTTTGCGGGTGCTATTGCAGCCTCTATTCCGGCATGACCACCACCAATTATTATTATTTCATATTTTTTCATTTATATCTTTCTGTTTCACGTGGAACGATTTTACATAAGAGCTTTTAAATTTTCTCTAATAAAAAAACTTTTTGTTTCACGTGAAACTTTTTTACTATTTTTTTTGACGGCTTTAAATCGTCTTTTACAATATTCTTAAAATAATGTTACAGATTGGACTTAAAGAAAAAAATTTTGTTGTTAAACATTTCAAGATTGTAAAACAAAATTTCAGATTAAAATGTATCTTTATAAAACAGCGTTACTTACCTATGCAAAAGCTTGAGAAAATATTGTTTAATATATCATCCGTTGTTACAACACCAATTATTTCTCCCAATGATTCTTCTGCATTTCTTAAATCAACCGCTATAAATTCTCCAGAAAAATTTCTATCAATTGAATTAATAGCTTTTTCTAAATTTGCTTTTGATTTTTCTAATAAATTTTTGTGTCTTATGTTTGTAACTATTGCAGATTGCTCAGTAAAAATATCTGTAGTTAAACTTTTCTTCTGAATCAATTCTATTAAATTATCTATTCCTATATTTTCTTTCACAGAAATATTTATATCGGAATTTTTAAAAGTATTTTCTTTTAAGTCTATTTTATTTGTAACATTAATTATTTTTTCTTTTTCAGTTAAATCTAACAATTCATCATAAAGCTCTTTTGGAAACTCTGAATTTACTTCTGTAATAAAAACAACAATATCTGCTTCTTCAACTGCCTTTCTACTTCTTAAAACACCTTCTTTTTCTATTTCATCTTCTGTTATTCTTATTCCTGCAGTATCTATTAATTTAAACAAATAACCGTTTATTGAAATTTCTTCCTTTATCACATCACGAGTGGTTCCGGGAATGCTGCTTACAATTGCTCTTGATTGATTTAATATTATATTTAGCAACGATGATTTTCCTACATTTGGTTTTCCTACAAACACAACATTAATTCCATCTCTAATTACTTTACCAATTCTGTAAGAATCTAACAAGAAATTTATTTCACTTATTATTTTTTCTATATCTTTTTTTACATTATTTAACGAAACAAATTCTACATCCTCTTCTGCAAAATCTAACTCCAACTCAATTAACGAAGATGTTTTAATCAATCCGTCTCTTAACGTTCCTACTTTTTTTGAAAGCAATCCGTCTAATTGATTTCTTGCTCCTTTTAGTGATGCTTTTGTTCTTGAGTTTATTACATCAATTACCGCTTCAGCTTGGGATAAATCAATCCTTCCGTTTAAGAAAGCTCTGCGAGTAAACTCCCCTGGCTCAGCTAATCTTACTTCATACTTGAGCAGCTCCTCTAAAATTTTTTTTGTAATAAAAGGATTTCCGTGAGTACTTATTTCTACTGATTCTTCTCCTGTGTAAGATTTTCCATATTTGAAAATTGTAACGAGAACATCATCTAAAATTTCCCCTTCAGAATTTACAATATTTCCATAATGAACCGTGTGGGATTTTGCTCTTTTTAGATTTGATTTACCAATAAAAATATTTGATATTTTTTCTATACTTTTAGGTCCACTTACACGAATAATAGAAACCGCTCCAACGCCGGCAGGAGTAATAATAGCCGCTATAGTTTCATCAATTACATTCATATTAAATTTTTTAATCTTTAAGTAGATTTTTAAAATTATAGAACTTTAAATTTACTAATTTTTTTATTTAATAGCTATTGTATTATTTTGAGTATATTAATAAAAAAAACTATATGATTATAAATTATATTTTAGATTTTTATGATTGATATAATAATATGGAAGCAGTCTTTATAATAGGTGTTTTCAATTAAATAATTACAATAGGGAAAAGTTTTTATATTGAACAAGAGTAAAGACATTAAACTCTTCCCTATTTTATATACTTAAATTCCCAATTTATCCTTTATTGTTTGCGGAATAGCATCTTTATGAACCATTATTGCTACAGTTTTTAATTTTATATAACTTTCCGACATATACCAATATCCATCATATTTTCTATCTTTTGTACCCCATGAATTTTTGGTGTAATAGAATTTTGTTCCTTCTTGGTTTTCTGCCAATCCTACAATGTGCATTAAGTGATCATCAGTTACATCAAAATTATCAAAAGCTTCTTGTCGCATTTCTTGAGTAATATTTTTTTCCTTTTCTGGAGTATTATCTTTATCATCTTTCTTCTCATTTTCTTTATCTTCAGGAATAACAGCATAACATTCTTTTCTTAAAAAATTATCTCTTCCGGAATCACCATCCCAAGCAACTGAATATCCGTTATTTAGAGAATTGTCGATTATTTTAATAATATCTTCTATTGGTACATTATAATATTTTCCATTGCTCCAATTATCAGGCAATTCCAAAATAAATTCTTCATAAAACGGATGATGTGTGTAGGATGTCAATTCAACATAATCATCAGGATTAAAACCGGTTGATTCACAAAAACTTTTTGGAGTAAACTCTTTTTCTTTAAATTTAAAGTTTTTTGGAGGTATTCCAAGATAAATATTTAAAACCGATTCAACTGCATCATCCCATTTATCCGTTAATTTTCCTCCTTTTTTTTTAATTACTGCATCTAACATTCCTTTTAGAACTGTTGTCATTTCTCCATGATTATGTTTTTCTTTATCAACAACTTTTCCCGAATAATTTTCTTCAGGAACAAATCCATATTTTTTTATTACATTAATTAAGTCGTGTGCTTGTCCTCCATCACCGAAAGTTCCTTTGCCGTGAAGTTGTACATATTTTTTTGCCATTGGTAAAAGTTTATGCCTTACGGTAAACATTTCGGATAAATTTACTTTATCAAATCCTAAACGCAATAATTCAGTTTCTACAAAAGAAGTAGAAGCAAAAGCCCAGCATGTGCCGGAATATCCTTGACTTTCTACAGGTGTTGTTTCTATTAATTTTAACATTTTAAATTGATGTCTGTCTTTAACAGAATCCTGTTGCGAAAAAATTATATTAGTTAAAGTAAAAACGAAAATTAAAATTATTCTCTTCATATTAAATCCTTTTTATTGTTTAGTAAATTTTATTATTTTAAGTTTTTAAGTAAAAATTAAATTAAAGCAATATGAAAAAATTACAAATTATTACCATTATTTTTACCACTTTTATTTTATTAACAAGCTGCGTAAAAGAAATAAAAAATAACGATATTAAAAATAATAAAAAAACAGAGTTTGCTCTCGTTATTCATGGTGGTGCCGGATATATTTACAAAGGAAGATATACTGAAGAAGAAGAAAAAAAATATATTGCAAAACTAACCGAAGCTTTAGATACTGGATATGAAATATTAGAAAAGAATGGTTCCGCAGTTGATGCCGTTGAATCAACTATAAAAGTTATGGAAGACTCTCCTCTTTTTAATTCTGCTAAAGGTGCCGTTTATACTGCAGAAGGAAATGTTGAGTTAGATGCTTCTATAATGAGCGGAAAAGATTTTAACGCCGGAGGTGTAGCAGGAATAAAACATGTTAAAAATCCAATTTCACTTGCAAGAAAAGTTATGGAATATTCGCCCCATGTTTTACTTTTTGGCGATGGTGCAGAAGATTTTGCGGATAAAATGAATCTTGAAAAAGTAGATAATTCTTATTTTAAAACTGAAACTATGACAAAAGAGTATAATAACTTCAAGAAAAAAAAACAGGCTTTTTTGTATGAGGAAGAATACAAATTCGGAACAGTCGGTTGTGCAGCTCTTGATAAAAAAGGTAATCTTGCGGCAGGAACTTCTACCGGTGGAATGATGGGCAAACAATACGGACGCGTAGGCGATTCACCAATTATTGGTGCAGGAACTTACGCAAATAATGAAACTTGTGCTCTTTCTGCTACAGGACATGGAGAATTTTTTATAATAAACGCTGTTACTCACGAAATTTCTTCATTGATTCAATACAAAAAAATGAGCATTAAGAAAGCTGCTGATTTAATAATTAATGATGTTTTAGTAAAGCAAAATGCTCTTGGTGGTGTTATAGGATTAGATAAGTATGGAAATATTACCATGACTTTTAATACTGAAGGAATGTTTAGAGGATATAGAGTAAACGGAAAAAAAGCTGTTGTAAAAATGTATGGCAAAGAAAAAGAAAAGTAAATTTTTCATCTGATAAAAAAATAATAAAGAATTTTTACTTTTAAATTTTACTTTATCCACACACTATATTATTTAAAAAGTATAATAATATTTAAATAATAATAAATAATAAGTATGTTGATTTGTGGATAACTTGAATATCCTTTATTTACAGTTCGTAATCAAAGAAAAAAAGATTAAATAAATGTGGATATTTTCTTGATAAATAATGTGTTGAAGTAATAAGTGTTAGTAATGATAAATTATCCACAATAAAAAAGTGAATATTAAGTAAAGATTAACAATTTATTAACATGGAAAAAAGAACTAAAATTAATTATAAAGAGATTAAACCATGTGGATTTTTACAAAATTTCATACAATGTTTCTGGTGTTATAAAACAGCTGACCTAGAAATTAAGCATACTATTTTACCGGATGGTTACTTCGATTTGATTGCGGAATTTGAAAACGACATTCTTACAATTGTAAAACTTACTGGCATTTGGACAAAACCTAAAAATATTGATATTCCTAAACATAAAAAATTTTTTGCTATACGTTTTAAACTTTTAGCTGCAGAATACCTTTTCAAAAGAGAAATAAAATCGATATTAGATACCAGCCAAAGTTTGCCTTTAGATTTTTGGAATATTAACAACTATAAAAGCAATGAATTTGAAAAGTTTGTTAGAAACACCACAAAGTATATTGAAAATTCAATAAAACATGTAAAGGAAATTGATAATAGAAAACTCAAATTATTTGATTTTGTCTATAAAAAAAATATAAAAACAGTAATGGAATTATCCCAAAAGGTTTTTTGGAGCAGCCGACAAATTAACCGTTACTTTAATGCGCAATTTGGTTTTTCCTTAAAAGAATTCTTAAAAATTGTACGTTTTAAATCCTCATATAAACATATTTCAGAAGGAACGTTGTATCCTAAAAATGAATATTTTGACCAAGCTCATTTTATTAAAGAAGTTAAAAAATATTCAGGCGTAACTCCAAAAGAACTTCATAAAAATAAAAACGACCGATTTTTACAATTATCAACGATTGAGAAATGATAATTTTGTTGTGTAATTTTTAATTTATCAAAGAGGAGAATTAAAATGAAAATCAACAAATTATCACCCAATTTTGAAGTAAGCGATATAAAAAAAACAGTGATTTTTTATACTGAAAATTTTGATTTTACATTGGTAATGGCAGTTCCCGAAAGTCAAGATGGGGTTGAACAAACATTAAGCGACAGCAAAGAGTATGTTTATGCCATGATGCAGAAAGATAATGTTGAATTTATGTTTCAGCGATCAGATTCATTTAAAAAAGATATAGTTTTCTCTAAAGAATTTAACATGGGAGCAACAGTATCTTTTTACATGGATGTAGAGAATATAAATGAATTTTATGAATCATTGAAGACTAAAAATCTGGAAATTACTGATTTAAAAACCACATGGTACGGCATGAATGAATTTTATGTAAAAGATTTAAATGGATATATTCTGGGTTTTGCAGAAAAAGTGGGGTAGGTATAAATTTTTTTGTGGAAATTGTGTAACGGTTACAAATATTGTGGTACGTTATTCTTGTTTCTCAATAATGTAAATAGTTCCCTTACCTTTTCCTAGACTTTTTATAATTTTCTCTTTTTTCAAATACTGTAAATCTTTTTTTATTGTATTTATGTTGATGTTATTAAACTCTTTTGCTATATCCGATATCTTTATAATTTTAATATTTAATAAATTTAGTGAAATTTTAAAGTTGAAAAGATATAGTAAAAATGCCTGATATAAATCCAAAATTATCAAATAAAAGCAACATATTTCTTATTTTTTAATTAATATATTATATTTATTCTTTATGGAAGTAAATAAAGATTTTTATGCAGTTAAAAAATTCAATACAAAAATACTTATCCAAGCAAAAGTTGGGGCAATGGTGTTTGGAATTACAATCCAAACAAAAATTTAATAATGTTATTGTTATTCCTGCATTAAATGAAAATAAAACTTTACCTAAGCTCTTAAAATCACTTGAGTTAAATAGTTCTGCACATCTTAAAGAAACATTAGTATTAATTGTTATAAATAACACCTATGCACACAAAGAAGAAATAATAAAAAATAATCAAGAATTACTCTCTTTCTTAAGATACGAAATAAAAAAAAATAGCAAATTAAATATTGACTTTATTAATGCTTCGTCCAATGGAAAAGAGCTTCCCACTAAACAAGGCGGAGTAGGTTTTGCCCGCAAATTAGGAATGGATTTGGCATTAAATTATTTCGATCTTGAAAACAATCGTAAAAAACTCTTAATTTCTCTTGATGCCGACTGTGAAGTATCGGAAAACTATTTGGAAGAAATTATTGAAGTATTTAACTTAAATAAAATAAATTCTGCAGTTACAAATATAGAACACAAATTTCCTAAAGATACGGCTCGGAAAGAAGCAATAATGAGTTACGAACTCTTTCTAAGGTATTATGTGTTAGGCTTACAATATGCAAACTCGCAGTATGCTTATTTATCAATTGGTTCTTCAATAATTTGTGATATTGAAACCTATCTAAAAGTAGGAGGAATGAATAAGCGAAAAGCCGGCGAGGATTTTTACTTTCTTGAAAAGTTAAATAAAATATCAAGAGTTGGAAAAATTGAAAATGCCGTAGTGTATCCATCCGCTCGAATTTCTGATAGAGTTCCTTTCGGAACAGGACCTGCTCTCCAAAAAATTATTAGAAATTACGATGAAGAATTTACTTTGTATAATCCGAAGATTTTTACTCTCTTAAAATTATTTTTAAAGATTTTTTACGAAATAGAAAATATACATCAGCTTGAGCAAGCATTAACCGATATTAAAAAAGAAAGTAAGGAAATTTGGGATTTCCTTGAACAACAAAATTTTAGAAGCGATTGGAAAAAAATCTTTACAAACAGTAAAACAATTAAACAAGTTTCGATACAAAAATTAAATTGGATGGACGGATTTAGAACATTAAAATTAGTTCATTATTTAAGAGATAAAGTTTTTTCTAACATAAATTGGAAAGATGCAGTAATGGAATTATTTCATCTCTGTATGATTGATATCAAGAATAATATTACAGATTTAACAAAATTAGAAGAAAAAGAATATTTTCTAAAAATTTTTAGAGACCAAAAATAAAAGTCAATCGGAATAATTCAAAGGTTTCAGTGCCGGAGATTTATTTATTTGAATGAAAATCTTCTTCTTAACAAATAAATAAAAAATGGAGCACCAATAATTGCAGTTATTGAGCCGACCGGCAATTCCGCAGGCAGAATAATTGTTCTTGCAATTGTATCGGAAATAAGTAAAAAGTTTGCTCCTATAAAAAATGAATACGGAATAATTTTTCTGTTATCGGCACCCCAAATCATTCTGCAAATGTGAGGAATTAACAAACCCACAAATCCGATTATTCCGCTTACGGAAACCAAAACGCCAATAAGCAGACTTACTAAAAAATAAGTTGTACTTTTTAGAACATTTACATTTATCCCAAGTGATTTTGCGGTTGTATCTCCGAGTGCAAGAATATTGTATTTGTTTGCGTGTAAAGTTAAATAAGTAAATACAGATAATGTTAAAATTGTTACAAAAAATAAATTTTTGTGAGATGCAAAAGATAAACTTCCTACCATCCAAAAAATAGCGGTTTTTAAGGATTCATCCATAAAGAAAGTCATAACTAAAATAATAGCCGAAAAAAATGCACCTGCCATAACTCCCGATAAAAGTAGCGTACCGGGTTCTAAATTTCCGTAACGTTTGCTCAAGAAAAAAACCAATAGCATTACCAACACAGCTCCAGTAATTGAAAGCAATTGTGTAGCAAAAAAAGATAATCCTAAAAGTAAGGAAAGAATAGTCCCAAAAGTTCCTCCGCTCGAAATACCGAGTATATAAGGTTCTGCCAAAGGATTCATCAAAATTGCTTGAAAAACCGCTCCGCTTATTGAAAGTCCGCCGCCTATAAGTAAAGCATAAACAGCACGCGGAATTCTGATTTTAAACAGAATTTGTTCTAAGTTAGTTTTTTCGCTATTCCCGAAAATTACATTAAAAACATCAAAAATACTGTTATTTACGGAACCAATTGATATCGAAATTATTGTAACTGCAATTGTAATGGAAATGAGAGTTATAATTTGCAGGATAAGAGTATTAATTTTTAAGGATTGATGTTTTTCCATAATAAATCGAGCACACTATCTATGTTTAATTGAGCAACGGAAGAGAAAAAGATTACTTCTTCCTTAAAACTCGTTTTTATTTTATTTTTGAACTTATCAAGTTCATCTTTAGGAATTAAATCGATTTTTGAAATGCCTATTATTCTTTTTTTTCTAGCGAGAATTTTGCTGTAGTTTGTAAGCTCTTTTATTAAAATTTCATAATCTTTTTCAATATTTTCTGAAATAGCTTCAATTAAAATGAAAAGTAATTCGGTGCGTTCAATATGTTTTAAGAATTTATGTCCCAAACCTTTACCGAGATGTGCATCCTTGATAATGCCGGGAATATCGGCAATAGCAAAACTCTGAAAATCTTTATATTTAACAATTCCCAAATTAGGTTTTAATGTTGTAAAAGGATAATCGGCTATTTTGGGTTTTGCCGCAGAAACAGTAGAAATTAATGTTGATTTTCCGGCATTCGGAAATCCAACTAAACCAACATCGGCAATAAGTTTTAATTCTAAAATAATGTTTAGTTCTTCGCCTTGTCGTCCATCTTCTGCATATCTTGGTGTTTGATTTACGGGAGTGGCAAAATTACTATTTCCTTTTCCTCCTTTCCCTCCATTTGCTATTACAAATCTCGAACTTTCTTCATTCAAATCGTAAATAGCATTATTAGTTTCTTTATTAAAAATAAGAGTTCCTTTCGGAACTTTAATAATTAAATCCTTGCCGCTTTTGCCGTCTTTTAACGCTTTAGCTCCGTTTTTTCCGTTTTCTGCAATATATTTTCTTTGGTATTTAAAATCTAAGAGAGTATGAAGATTAGAATCGACTTCGATAATTACATCTCCGCCTTTGCCTCCGTTACCACCTGAAGGTCCGCCTTTGGGAACAAATTTTTCTTTTCGGAAAGCAACTGCTCCGTTACCACCGTCTCCTGCCTTTACATAAATTTCTGCGTAATCTATAAACATTATGAATATATTTTTTTTGCGAAAAATTCGGATATAATATCTTTAATTTTTTTTACTTCCGATAAATCTTTTTCAATATTCTTTCTTTCACAAAAATCATTTAAATGATTCAATGCATCGTCTTCATTTTTTGTTTCATTGATTTCAGTCAAGAAATTTTTATATTCTTCCATATCATAATCAAATAATTTTGCAATTATTTGGGACATATTCAAATATTTAACAGTTTCGGAAAAATTGGATTTAGTATTTGTGTTTTCTTTGGAACTTAAAGTTTTTTTCTCTTCAATTTCATTATTCTCAAAACTTTCTTCTTTTGCAGTTTCTTCCGGAATTTCACTCAAATATTCTAAATTATCAATTATTTCCACTTCAGAATTTTCATCGTCAAATATTTTTTGTTCTTCTTGCTTGAATTGTGCAAAGTTATTATCCGCAACTTTAGTTTCTTCAACTTCAATTTCTTCTTCTAATTCAGAAAGATCAATTAAGTATTGATTATCGGCCATGCGGTTAGAGATAGCTTTTTGTATATCTTCTGCCTCAATTTTTTGTTTGAAAGGGGTTAATGAAGGAAGCAAAGAATCATATAATTTGGGTAAATCAATATGTTTGTTTACTAAATTATCAATTATTACTTTTTTTTTTTTATTTTTTTCTTCTAAAGCTTCTTTGCTGTTTTTTTCATCAATTTCGTTTTTATTATTTTCATTTGTGTCATTTTTATCATCACTTAACTTAGGTGAATTTTCAATATCATTGCGGATTTCTTGTTTATTTTCGGGAACTAAAGTCTCTGAATTGTTAGCCGGACCGCCATCTATTAATTCTTGTTCGGTTAGTTCAATTGTATCATTTTCAGGTTCTTTTCCATTATCTACAATAAAATCACTTTCTACATCTTTATTTTCTTCTATAGTTATTTCAGTTATTGGAATTACCGATTTAATCAATGAAGTTATTTCATTTTTAGAGACGGAAATATTTGTATCGTCAGAATATTTTTCGTCAACTTTTTGAATATATTCTGATAAGTTTTTTTCTTCTAGATATCTTTTTATTGCATGTATTGGGACGGTGCGCGAATTTTTTGCTTGAGGATCAAAGAAATCAGCCATTGAATTAATAGCTGTGATTATTGTTTCTTCTTTGTGAGTATTGTTACTTATTTGATCAATTTTATCTAATAAATAAATAAATTCCGTTTTTTTCATTGTTAGAACTTGTTTTTTATCCAAGTAGGTTAACAATATTTTTTGCAAGTAGTTATAATAGTAAAGATGCGATAAATCGACTAAAATTTCTTCAATGGATTTTGAATCGATTTTATCAAAAATAAAATTAGTTAAGGTTTTGTTGGGCGAAATTAAAAATTCAATATTAAAATTAATAGCTTCGGTTAGTTTGGTTTTTAGAAAATCTAAATCAAAGTTATGAGTGCGTTTTATTTCTTCGCCAATAAGCATAAAGTATTCATAAATTCTATCGTTTCTATAATTAAAAATTGAATCGTTTTCTATTCTTTTTTTATCGTTTATAATATCTTTATCCAAACCGGAAGCAATGTATTTTACTAAAGCAGGATGTACCTTACTTTTCTTTAATTCTTCAATTGTAATTTTTTTGCCAATGGCTTTAAGCTTGTTTAAGTTAAGATCAGAAATGTATTTTACTTCTTTACTGAACATAGTTTTTGAACCAAATTAATTTAAAATTTAATATAAGCAAATATATAAATTATTTATATAGGATTTTGTTGAAATTTAACTAAATGGAAATCTCTGGAAAATAAGTTTATTTAGGTAAGAAAAATAATCGAGGATTGGACAAAATTTTACTTTTAGGAGAGAGAAAATGGATTTTGTCCAATCCGTATAAGTGAGTTTTTTATTAGTCTTTTAATGCATCAAGCAAACTAGGATAAATATCAAATAGTGTGTCGAGTTTATTTACTTCAAGAAGTTTAGGAGAACTTTCAAAATCAACAACTAATTTCATATATCCGTTTGCTTTTGTTACTCTTTTAAGAATATAAACCAATGTTCCATAAAAAGTAGAGTCAATAAAATAAACATTCTCTAAGTCGATTATCAGATTATGTTTCTTTTCATCAAGTAAACTTTTTACAAATTCTTTAAATTCTGCCGCAATTTCTATAGTTCCGCGGTTAATTTCAGATATTATTGTTGTTGTATTACTTTTTTCATCGTGAATGCAGCTAAAAAGTTTCTTGTTCTTTCTTTTGTTATAATGATTTTTTAATGTAATTCCTTTTTGCGATGTTTCATTAATTTTTAACGTATTCATTTTTCTCTCCTTTATTAAAATTTGTTGGTATAATTTTATTTTATTAAATTTTCTGCATAAGGACTAACGGAATAGTTTGTATCTATTTGAGGTTCTTCTTCATCGAACCTTCTTTGAAAAACTCTTTCCGATTTAATTAATTCCCAAATATTACTGTGATTTATTTCTATTTCACGGTTATCTATGGATATGTATTTTACTTCTGCAAAAATTTTCATGTTTTTAATTTTGGTAGGTGTATCTTCCAAATACAAATTAAAGGTTTTTCTAACATTGTTTGGCAATTCTTCATATAAACCTGCAGTAACAAGATTGCTATCGAATTGCATAGTCATTAAAAGAGAATCCATTTTTTTTTCAGATATTTTGTATCCTGCTGTGTAACTCAAAAACGACAGAGCAAAAATCGCTAGAAAAACTAGAGTTAAGAGAATTGTTGTATTTAGGTTTTTCAATTTTGCCTCAAATGTTAATTTTTGAGACCAATTAACTGAATTAAAATAAGATTGTTGTGCTTTAAATCAAATGGAGGTTATTTTTGGGCAAAAAAAAGGGCAGGATTAAAAAATCCTACCCTTTTAATAGAGTCAGTTGTTATTTGTTGCTATTTTATAGCGTTTTGTTTCATTTTGTGAATTATAAAATTCCAGATAAAAATTAGAATTTTTTTCACTCTCTTTCTTTTCAACTACATGAGCCGAAAAACCTTGAGATTTATGACGGTCAATTAACAACTTAAAGTAAGTAGAAGCTATTTGATTAGCTTCATTGAGCGTAACTTTAGTCATAGCTCTCCCATAAGCAATATTTTTATTATATAGAGAACAGTACAAAAACATTATCGTGATTTTAAATTTTTTCTTTAATTAAAGTGATAATAATTGTTATCTGTATCACAAGTAATGAATCAAAAAATTATTTTGAGATATTAAGTTTTATTATTTATTTTTAAAAGATGAAATTATTAAGATTGACTTGAGAAAACTCTTTTTTTTAAGACAAATGTATTAATTTAAGACAAAAAAATAATATAAATAGAGTTTTATGTGTTCTCAATCACATAATATCATATTAAGTTCTATTATTTGTCCGTAAAGAATTGGGAAAATAAAGTAAAAAATTTTTCTGAAACAAATTTTACAGACTTTTATTGTATTATAACAATATCTTAATGGGGGTTAACATGTTTAATGTATTATTAGTAGAAGATAACAGCGGAACACAAATTTTATTAAAAAATATTCTTAAAAGAAAATTTTATTGCAATGTTTATACTGCAAAAGACGGAATTGAAGCGTTAAAATTACTACCTATAAGCAAACCGGATTTTATATTACTTGATTATATGATGCCAAATATGAATGGTTACGATTTCTTGAAAGAACTAAGCTTGCGAAAAATACATAAAAATATTCCCGTAATTATGATTTCTGCAGTAAATGATAAAGCATCATTACAAAAAGTTTTAGCTCTTGGCATTAAAGATTATATCTTAAAACCGTTTAATATTGAAAATACTCTTGAAAAAATAGCTAAGGTAATGAATGAAAGGAATAAGGATTTATCTTCGAGCTTAAAAAATTTGGAATCGAGAGTAACATTATTGGAAAGACAAAATAAAACCTTAAAGAAATTAAATTCCGAAACATCATCATTAGTTGATAGAAAAATATTTCTTAATTAATTTTTACAAAAAAACAGAGAGAAATTTATTTCTAAATTTCTCTCTTAAAAATATCCTACATTTTAATAGAGGCTTTCAAAAAATCTCTATTCATTCTTGCTATATTAGAAATAGAAATACCTTTTGGGCATTCAGCTTCGCAGGCGTAAGTGTTTGTACAATTTCCGAAACCTTCTTCATCCATTACTTTGACCATATTTGAAACTCTTTCGTAACGTTCCGGCTGCCCTTGAGGAAGTAGAGCAAATTGTGAAACCTTAGCTCCTACAAAAAGCATTGCCGAGGAGTTTTTACAAGCGGCAACACAAGCACCGCATCCGATACATTCAGCTGCATCGAGTGCCAATGAAGCAATTTCTTTAGAAATTGGTATTGCATTGGCATCTGGAGCACTTCCGGTATTAAAAGAAGTATAACCACCGGCCTGCTGTATTTTATCGAATCCGGTTCTACTTACAATTAAATCTCTTATAACTTTAAAAGCAGATGCCTTAAAAGGTTCGATATGAATTGTATCTCCGTCTTTAAAAACTCTCATATGCAATTGGCAAGTAGCTGTTTTAGGTAATGGTCCGTGTGGATGTCCGTTTACAACTAATCCGCAAGTTCCGCAAATACCTTCTCTACAATCACTTTCAAAAGCTACAGGAATTTTACCTTCTTTTTCTAATCTATTATTAAGTTCATCTAACATTTCTAAAATTGAAGAATCGGGAGAAACAGAAATCTTATGTTCTTCAAAATTACCTTTTACGGTATCGGATTGTTGTCTCCAAATTTTTAATGTTAAATTAATTTTTTCTTTTGCCATTATTTGTAACTCCTTGTAGCTAATTTAACATATTCAAATTCAAGTGGTTCTTTATTAAGCTTCCATTTACCGGCTTCTTCAAACTCCCATGCGGCAACATAAGAATATTCTTCATCATTTCTTATTGCTTCTCCATCCGGAGTTTGATGTTCTTCTCTAAAATGAGCACCGCAGGACTCATCTCTATCAAGTGAATCGAGTGCCATTAATTCGCCAAGTTCTAAGAAATCTGCTACTCTTCCGGCTCGCTCAAGTGTTAGGTTAAGGTCTTCGCTTTTTCCTACAACTTTTACATCATTCCAGAATTCCTCTCTTAGTGCTTTAATTTTTTGAATCACTTTTTCGAGTTTTTCTTTTTCGCGAGACATTCCAACATCAGCAATTAATAATTCACCGAGTTTTCTGTGAATATCATCGACAGTTTGCTTACCATTTATTGAAAGTAATTTATTTATTTGGTCTTTTACATTATTTTCAGCTTCTTTAAATTCGGATCTGTCTGTTGAAACTTTTTCGGGTTTTTCTCCACCAAAATAATTTCCAATTGTGTAAGGAATAACAAAATATCCGTCTGCCAAACCTTGCATCAATGCACTTGCCCCGAGTCTGTTAGCACCATGATCTGAAAAGTTAGCTTCACCAATAACAAATAATCCTTCAACCGAACTCATTAAATTATAATCTACCCATAAACCTCCCATGGTATAATGTGGTGCGGGATAAATTTTCATAGGTACTTTGTAAGGATTTTCGCCGGTAATGTTTTCATACATTTCGAAGAGATTGCCATATTTTTCTCTTACGGATTGTTCCCCTATTCTATTTATAGCATCGGCAAAATCTAAATAAACGGCTCTACCACCATCAATACCTTTGCCGTCATCACAAGCGTATTTTGCACTACGTGAAGAAATATCTCTTGGAGCTAAGTTACCAAAAGAAGGATATCTTCGTTCAAGATAATAATCTCTCTCATCTTCAGGAATTTCGGAAGGTTTTCTATGATCTCCGGGTCTATCGGGAACCCAAATTCTTCCGTCATTTCTTAAACTCTCACTCATCAAAACTAATTTTGATTGACCTTCGCCATGCAAGGGAAGAGCAGTCGGGTGAATTTGAGTGTAACAAGGATTAGCAAAAGCTGCTCCCTTTCTGTGTGCTCTCCAAGCTGCAGTAGCGTTACAATACATAGCGCTTGTGGAAAGGAAAAATACATTTGAATAACCACCAGTTGCGAGAACAACCGCTTGTGCGGAGTGGCGTTCAAGTTTACCTGTAACCAAATCTCTTACAATAATTCCTTTAGCTTGTCCGTCAACCAGAACAACATCCAGCATTTCTTTTCTTGTGTGCATTTCAACATTTCCGTCATGAATTTGACGGTTAAGAGAACTGTAAGCACCAAGTAATAATTGTTGACCCGTTTCGCCTCTTGCGTAAAAAGTTCTAGATACTTGTGCTCCACCAAACGATCTGTTTGCCAATGTGCCTCCGTATTCTCTTGCAAAAGGAACTCCTTGAGCCGCACATTGATCAATAATGTTGTTACTTACTTCGGCTAAACGATATACATTGGCTTCACGAGACCTAAAATCACCGCCTTTAACGGTATCATAAAAAAGTCTGAAAACAGAATCGCCGTCATTTTGGTAATTTTTAGCAGCATTTATTCCTCCTTGTGCAGCTATGGAGTGAGCCCTTCTTGGTGAATCGTGATAGGTAAACGCTTTTACTTTATAACCTAATTCGCCCATAGTTGCAGCAGCAGCAGCACCGGCTAATCCTGTTCCAACTATAATTACGTCAAACTTTCTTTTATTGGCAGGATTAACAAGTTTCATGTTGAATTTATGGTTTGTCCATTTTTCTGAAATATGTCCTTCAGGAACTTTGGAATCTAATTTAATCATTATTTACCTCCCAATGATGCTATGTAAAAAAATATAGGAATTGAACTAAATCCTATAGCCATAATAAGAGCAATTAGCGTCCCAACTTTTTTAACTATCGGGGTATATTTTTTGTGATACCAACCGAATGTTTGAAACGCACTTTGGAAAGCATGATTAAGATGAAAACCAAGTACTATCATTGCTATAATGTAAAATAGTGAAACAAAAGGATTTGTAAAAGCATTTTGCACTATTGCATAAAATGGATGAGAACCATCTTCGGGATGTGCCCCGAAATTAAATGACCTCCAGAATGTTGCCAAGTGAAAAATTAAAAATAGTAGAATTATTATTCCGCTAGCAGTCATAAAACGGGAGTAAAAAGTACTATTTTGTGAAGAAACATTAACTGCATACTTATCAGGCTTAGCTTTCTTATTTTGAAAATAAAGCTTAATTGCGTTATAAATATGCAAAACAAAAATTAAGAGTAGAATTACTTCTATAACTCTTATAAACGGTTTTATGGCTTCTAAACGGGCTACATTTTCATTAAAAATTTCTTGTCCGACAAAGAGAAGTAAATTATTAAGAAGATGAATTACCAAAAATAAGATTAGACATATACCCGTAACGGCCATAATAATTTTTTTCCCGATTGATGAGTTCAATCGGTCGGATAACCAACCCATTTATTACCTCCGTAAAGTATTAAAATGATAAGAAATTAAATAATTTGATAAAAGAATCAAAATAGCTTAATAAATTTTTTAAGCTCTTATAAAGATAACTTAAACTATTCACTTTTCAAAAAAATATGTATAAGCAATTTAATTCGTGCAGAATTTTTACGATTAATAACATATATAAATTCAATTAAAGAGTTAAATTTTACTTTTTTTAAAACGATAATAAAAAAAATGAATATATAATCAAGGAAAATACGAATGGAAACGGAAGAAAAAACAACTGTTGTAACTGAAGAGTTACTAAAATTAGTAAGCTTCAAAATTGATGAAGCTGAGTTTGGAGTTGATATTTTAAGAGTTCAAGAAATAAACAAGATGATGGAATTAACTACTGTTCCAAACACGCCGGCTTATGTTGAAGGTGTAGTTAATTTAAGAGGAAGAATTATTCCAGTTCTAAATTTAAGAGCAAGATTGGGAATTCCATTGAAAGAGTATGACGATAAAACTCGTATTATTGTTATAGAACTTGAAGATAAAACAATAGGTTTTATTGTTGATGAAGTAAAAGAAGTTTTAAGAATTCCTAAAGATATTACAGAGCAGCCTCCTGATATTGTTTCCGGAGTTGATTCTGATTTTATAACTGCTATTGGCAAGTTAGAAAATAGACTTTTAATATTGCTCGACTTAAATAGAGTTTTAGCAAACGAAGAAACCGGCAGTTTAGTTTAACTTTATACAGATACTATGCTTACAGCCACAAAAAATAAGTCGATTACTATTTTAGTAACTGAAAGAGAACTATCTACCGTAAAATCGATTATAAAATTTCTTTCTGATAAGTTCCCCGGTTTCGCAGTCCTAAATTTTCGAAAAGGCAAGCTCGGGGAAGATTATTTAATTAATTTTAAAGTTTATCCAAAGTACTACTCAAAGGTTTTAGAGAAATTGGCATATAATGATATTGAATTAATTATGAAGGATAAAGATACACTTTTATATGTTGATGAAAAGAAAGAACAAAGAAGAAAACGAAGATTAGCCGAAGGCTGGGCGGCAATTACTAAAACCAAACGCCATTTAACAATTAAAGAACTGCATACCTTAGCTGATGAAGGAAAATTAAAAGAGATGATCAAAGAAGCTAAAGGCGGTATAAATTCAAAATTGGTAATTGTTACAAAAGCAAAGGAATTACTAAACACAACTGTAGAAAATGCAATCAGTAATTTAATTGATTTAAGTGAAAGTGCTCCTTCTAAAATAGAAGAATCCATAAACCATTTAATAAATATTGCTTCGTTAAAAGATTTGAAATTATTCAATATGTATGATCAAATGAATCTAGCAGGTTATGCCGCTATCGATTTGGCGGTATCTAATGAAAAACAATTTCATAAAATTATTGATATTCTGAATAATTCAAACTTAAACACAATGGTTAATATTAGAGCTGCGCTTGCTTTAAGCAATCTTGTTTTTTCTGAGGCTGCCAAATCATCAAAATATTTTCCCGATTATATAAAAACTACCAATACACGCTGGCTAAAAATAGTTTTTGAAACAATACAAAAAAAACTTACAAAAGAAGAAGAAGAAAACATCCAAAATTTAATAGCTCACATCGAAGAAGAAAAAAAACAATTGTAAATTATCATTTGATTTATTTTCTGCAAAATTTTCTATTTAATTGAATTGTAATTTCTTATTTTAAATAATGTATATTAAAAAATTTTTATTATTTAATGCAAGAAAACAATCTTAAATACCTTAATTATCCCGTAAAACGAGATGTAGTTTTTGTTCTTGGTGCCGGTGCTTCGCATCCGGACGGAGTACCATTGCAAAAACATATTCTGCCGATGATATTATCAGAAAAAGCAAATGAGCTTGAAGATACTTTTATAGGTAATCGCGTAATTGAATTTATCCGAGATAATTTTGAATATGATAAGGAAAAAAATATATTTCCAAGTTTGGAAGCTGTCTTTGGTTTCCTGGATTACTTTATTCAACAAAACGAAAGCCTGAACGCAATTTATACACATAATAAAATTGTAGAAATTAAAGAACATCTGATAAAACTGATTCATTATATTGTTAATCTGCAGACAAATAAAAAAAGTGAATACTACCACTACTTTTGGGAAGCTGTTCAAAAGTATAATTCCAATATCTCAATCATTACATTAAATTATGATACTTTGCTTGAGCACTCGTTTGATTTTCTTTTTAGAAAATTTGGTTATATTGATTACTGTATGCATTTAATGAATTACGATAAAATTAATGAACTTAAAGAATTTAACTTTTGGATAAATCCGCGTGAACCAGTTAAAATAGCAGATAACAATCCTGTTCCAATAAAAATTATTAAGCTGCATGGAAGTCTAAATTGGAAATACTGCAATTGTTGCAATCAAACCTTGCTTACACCTTGGGATAGAACCATTGATTTGAACAAAGGAAAATTTTTGGGATACACTTATCCCGATAATGAAAAGTATGAGTATGTTTGTCCCCTTGATGGTACAGAATTTCAAACCTTAATAATGCCTCCTACTTACTTAAAACATTTAAATCATCCGATAATTTCGCAACTGATGAGTGAAGCCGCAAGAGAAGTTAGAGATGCAAAAAAAATAGTATTTATCGGTTATTCACTTTCCGATGCAGATGTACACATTAAAGCTTTATTCCGAAAACAGCTAAGAGATAATCAAGAAGTTATTGTAGTTAATAAAAAGAAACATACGCCGATGCTGAACAAATATTATTCATTATCAAAATCAGTTAGATTTTATAAATATACTTTTGAAGAGTTAGTGCAAGATGATGAATTGTTAAAAATGATATTTTAAATAAAAAGAATTGCTAATTTAGACTCAATTTAATCTTTTCTTTTTTTATCCACCTATTTCCCTTTCCCTCTTACTTCGGCTCAAGCTTTTTGTTTTCTATGCTGAAAAAATCGGTAATAGCTCTTTATATAGTTTATTTTTGATGTACTTAATTCGGTTATTATTCTAAATACTCCTGGGCTGTTTTTATTATTGCTGACTTACTTAACATGTTCTTGTAATTTCTATTTTTTCTTATTACATTTTACACAATTGTTTTATAATTTAATTAAAAAAGCAGCATAAATAAGTTTTAGATTCACAGTATCAATACCCTATTTTGCTTAACAAAATCAAAATTGATCTTGGTAATTTACAAAGAGGTAAAAACTCAGAAACAGAACAAAAACTAAAAAAACTTAACCGTAAAAATTGATGAACCAAGTAGAATATTAGAGAAAATAGAGCTAAAAAAAAATGCTACAATTATTATAACAATATTATAAAAATCCTAAGGAGGAACCATGAAAAACATAATAGTTAAATCAATTTCATTATTAATTATTTTAAGTAGTTTTACAATAGCTCAAGATTTGGAAGAAACTTTATTTAAAACCATAAATAATAAAATTAAAGAAGCAGTTTCAACCAACGTTAATCTTATGTCTCCTACATTTTTTGAAAAAGCAGCAAAATTAGTTAAAAATGCTAAAAAAGATTTAAAAGACGGAGCAAATTTATCTGATATTAAAGAACAAATTACTGAAGCTGACGATTATCTAAACAGAGCGTTTAAAACTTCGGAAGTTGGGAAAGTTACATTTACCAAGGCAATAGAAGCAAGAAAAGATGCGTTGGCTGTTGATGCTCAGAAAAATGTTAATAAAACGTGGATTAAGGCTGAAGAAAAATTACACGAAGCCGGAGAAGATTTAGAAGATGGAGATGTAAACGATGCCAGAGAAGAAGCAAAATCAGCTGAAAATTTATTTAGAACTGCTGAATTGGAAGCTATTAAAATTTCTTATTTAGTTGAAACAAGAAATAAAATTTCAGATGCAGAAGACTTAGATATACAAGATACAGCTCCCAAAACATTAGCTTTATCAAAAAAACTTGTTAATGAATGTGAAAAAGAATTAAATAATAACAGATATGACACCGATTTACCAAGAAGCTTGGCAAAATCAGCTCAATATGAGATAGCTCATGCTTATTACATTGATAAAGTTGTTAATGATTTTAATAAAAATGATAATACCCTGGAAAATATGATACTGGATATCGAGAATGATTTTTCAAAAATAATTTCAGCTTTAGAAATAGAAAAGGATTTTACTTCAGGATTTTCCCCCATGGCAGAATTATCAGCCGGTGAAGTAACAAAAATAAAAAATGAAAATAGTAAATTAAAAGAAAGTGTTGCTGCTTTGGAACATGAGTTAAATCTGCTAAAGAAAGAATTAAGCGGATTATCTGCAGAGAAATCCGAGTTAGCAGTAGAAATGGATAAATTAAATAAACTAAAAGCAAAATATGCAAAAATTGATAAGATGTTTACTAATGGTGAAGCACAGGTTCTTAGAAAAGAAAATGATATTATTATTCGCTTAGTCGGTTTAAGTTTTGATGTTGGTAAAGCAATCATTCAACCGGAAAATTTTGGTCTTTTAACAAAACTTAAAAAAGCAATAAAAGAGTTTCCCGAAAGTACAATCTCAATTGAAGGTCATACGGATTCATTTGGAAGTGATGCAAAAAATTTAGAATTATCACAAAAACGAGCTGATGCAGTAACACAATACTTACTTGCAAATATGGATATTTCTTCATCTAAAATAAAATCTACCGGTTATGGTGAAACAAAACCGATTGCAAACAACGAAACAAAAGAAGGGCGAGCAAAAAATAGAAGAATCGATTTGATTTTACATAATAACTAATTTCTATAATGCTTGGAAGAGAATATCTTCCAAGCATTTTTTTGAATTAATAAATAAAGTTCACTTGTTTTTTAACATTCAAAACCAATAATTAGTTCTTGCATAAAAATTCTTGGTCTTTTCAAATCAATGGTAAAGTTTAATCACTTAATCCATTCTTTTATAACATCTATAATTTCCGTTTGAGTTGAATCGGGGAAACTTTTTATGCGAGTTCTGTGCGAACCTTTTTGTTTAACATATTTCTTACATTTTTGATTATCTTTTAACACTACCGAAGTAGCATTCCACGGATCGTATTCGCCGTAAATAAAAAGCATTTTATTAGCATCGGTTTGCAGCCAATTATTTACTTTTTGCATGGATTCAGCCTTAAATGGTGGTAATTTCGTATTAGGAAAAGTATGGTCGAAAGTTAAATTCTTGTCGTAATTTTTAAGGTATTTTTTAAACGGTTCGATATCGTAATTATACATACCTATTTCTGTTAATGCCTGATAAAAAAATGCCTTTAACGGCTCAATACCCTCTTTTGAGAAAAAATTCATATCCGAAACTTTTGCCAAATGCTTAACAATTTCCGAAGAGGTGGCTTTTGCAGGTGGAATAGAATCCACGGGTGTTGTTCCCCACTGCCAAAAAGCAAACGGATACTCCAAAATCAATAAATCAAGTACCTTATCCATATCCATAGAAAAATGATAGTTATGTTTTTCAGCATAAGTCTTTGCCAAAGGTATCAATTGTTTTTTTTGCTTAAAACATCTTAATTGAAACTGCGTAATTTTATCTCGTGTAGATTTGTTACCTACTGTATTTAAATATTGGTTAATTCGTTCATCTTCACGCGATAAATTCATAGGGGCAACATAAGGCACACTTACTTCTACATCATTAGGATAAAAATAGCGGTGATAAATAGTGGTTTGTCCTCCTTTGCTTATACCAGTTGAAATCCATTTACCTTTGTATATCTTTTTTAAGGTTTGAATAATTGTGTGCTGATCGGCAGCAGCTTGTTTTATATTCAGATATTTCCAATTTAAACTATCGGGTTTAGAATTTTCGAAAAAACGATGCTCAATGGTAAGCTGATTGGCATCGAGTAATTTACTTAATTCTCCTGCTTTTTCGGTCCAGATATTATAACCTTGCAACTCTACCACCATTGGTTTATCTAAATCTCTGCTTCCCAATAGCACCCTTTGCTTAAAATTTCCTAACTTTGGATTATTGTGATCTAATGGTTGTGTAAAATATAATTCATAATATTCTTTAAAAGTAGTATCACCTGCTATTTTCTGAACACTTGCATTAGGAATATTTTGCAGTTGTTCTTCTAAACTTAAAGTTTTTGGATTGGAACAAGAAAGTAGAATTATTCCGATAAAAAGAGCAATAGTTAATAGAGTATTTTTTTTCATTTTATATCTGTTTTGCATTGAATTTAACATATCTACAAATTTAAATAAAAAAGGAGTTATTTTGATTAAAATTATGATTTTTATAACCGAAAAGCTTTAGAAAATGAACAGCAATTCTTATTATTAAGTACTGAAAACTAAAGAAAGACATGTAAATAAAAGAGAAAGAATAACTGAAAATCGGTGCTCAAAAATAGAATTATTTTTTCTTTAGACTATTTTCTCTTATTCAATTTTTTACAAAATTAATTTATAGCCATAATAAATTTTCAATACTTATTAGTCTTACTTTACAAGTGTTTATAAAAAATAGAACATAAAATTTTTTATATTGTATAATTATTTTAATTTAAAAAATATTAAGTGGAGATATGTAATGAGATTAAAATCCGCTCTTTTAATTTTCTTTTTAACTTTCGGTTCAATTTTAGGACAACCTCAATTTGAAAAAGTAACTCTCAAAATTGATAAAATTTCGGAAAATTTGCAGGTCGGCGAAACCTTTGAACTAACTGTAAATGCTACAGTTGATGAAGGATGGCATATAAATTCTAACACACCGCGAGAGAAATTTTTAATTCCCAGCGTAATAAAAGCAGAAGGTAACGGAATTGAATTGCTCGAAGTAAAATATCCTAAACCTCTTGATTTAAAATTATCTATTTCCGAAAAACCTATTTCATGTTATGAAGGTACAATTAAATTTGTTTTAATTCTAAAAGCTGTAAAAAAAGGTACTACACCAATAAATGTAAAATTGAATTATCAATCTTGTAACGATAGAAGTTGTTTACCGCCAACTTTGGCAGAAGCAAATACAGAGCTAACAATAAAGCAAGATCAAATAAAAAGCGAAGCAGATGTTACTCTTAAAAAAGAAGATGATAAAGAGGAAAATACTTTTGGAGAGAAAACAGCCAAAGAAGAAGTAAAAACTCAAGAAAAAGTAAAAGTTGATGCAGAAAATAAAGATGTTTCTGCAAAAGAAAATATAAAAAAAGTAGTGACCAAAAAGAAAGAATCAAAAGGTTTATTTATAATTATTTTAGGAGCTTTTCTCGGCGGTATGATTTTAAATTTAATGCCTTGTGTTCTGCCGGTTCTTTCAATTAAAATTCTCGGACTGGTTCAACAAGCTAACGAAGCTAAAGAAACAGTTTTTAAACACGGATTGGTTTTTACACTTGGCGTTCTCGTTTCATTTTGGATTCTTGCGGGATTATTACTAATTCTGAGAGCAGGCGGCGAATCAATAGGCTGGGGATTTCAACTACAATCTCCCGTTTTTATAGTAATACTTGTTTTCTTAATGTTCCTTTTCGGATTAAGTTTATTCGGTGTTTTTGAAATAGGAACTTCCTTAACTGGAGCGGGACAAAACGTAACATCAAAGTCAGGATATTCCGGTTCATTTTTTAGCGGCATAATGGCTACAGTTGTGGCAACACCTTGTACGGCACCATTTATGGGATCAGCATTAGGTTTTGCAATAAGCCAGCCTGCACTTATTTCAATTATTGTTTTTACTGCAATCGGATTAGGAATGGCGTTCCCTTACCTTTTAATAACTGCATTTCCCAAACTGTTAAAATTTATTCCAAAACCCGGTGCTTGGATGGAAACAATGAAACAATTTATGGGTTTCTTACTCGTTGCTACAGCAATTTGGTTAATTTGGGTTTTAAGTAGTCAAGTTGTTTCCGATAGTATAATTATTTTGTTGTTTGCTTTAATGTTTGCTTCAATTGGTGCTTGGGTTTGGGGCAGATGGGGAACCCTGATGAACACTAAAAAAACAAGAACAATAGCTTTTATTGTTGCAGCTATTTTAGTGCTTGGTGCAGGTTACAAAACAATTGAAAATGTATCGGATGAATCTAATAAACTTACTGCAAGTAATTCGTACTCAGATATTTGGGGTAAGTTTTCACCTGAATTAGTAGCAGAGTTAAGAAACGAAAATAAAGCCGTTTTTGTAGATTTTACGGCTAAATGGTGTTTAAGCTGCCAAACAAACAAAAAAGTAGCTCTGCATGATTCAGAGGTCGAGAAGAAATTTAAAGAAAAAGGTGTTATAACTTTAATTGCAGATTGGACAAACAGAGACGAAATAATTACCAAGGCTCTCGAAGAGTTTGATAGAAATAGTGTTCCGCTTTATATTTTATATCCTAAAAATGGAAAAGAGCCTATAGTTTTACCTGAAATCTTAACACCATCTATCGTTATTGAAGCTTTAGAAAAACTCTAAAAAATCAATAAAATAAATTAATTTGTGATTAAAAAAAATGGTATCAATCCTGGAATTTATTCCGAACTTAATACCATTTTATTTACAAGAAATCTCAAAATTATTAAAAAACTTACTATTAAATGATTACTGAACGTATTATTCTAAATAATCTTTATCAATTTATAGGCTAATAATAGCCTACTTTCTAATTTTGACCGTTTCCATTATTTTATTTGTTTAGTAGTTTCAGTAAGTTAAAGTATATTAACTATAATATTAAAATCTAAAAAACAAATTGAAACTGATTTTTTTAATGTTATTTTGTTAAGAGAATCATAAAAAATTCGTTTGATAGTTTTATTTTCATTCGGCATACAAATTGATACTACTATAATTAATAAATTTAATTTTTTTTAACAATCTAAAAATACAATTAAAATTTGCGATAATATTTACTTATTAAGCCAAAAAGGTTGAAACCTGTGCAAGATCAGCTGAATACTGAATTAAAAAATAATAAATTATTTAAGAATACAAATATTTCTACAATATTACTTGAAGATTTGGATCTTAAAGAAAGATTATTGGATGAGGGAGAAATAATCTATAAATCCGGTGATTTTTCAGAGTCAATCTTTTTAGTTATTGAAGGTGAAATAAGTCTGCTTACAAAAATAAGTTTTGATGAAACTCTTTCTAAAAGTATTCTTCCTAAAGAATTTTTTGGTCAAGAAGAATTTTTTAGTAAACAACCAAGAGTTTCAACAGCATTGAGCAGAAAAGATTCCAAAATAATTGTATTGGCAAAAGATCATTTAGATATTTTACTTAAAAATCACAAAGAAATTTTTGAGAACTTAAAAGAAGCTTTAGATGACAATAACATAGAAGCAAAAGAAAATCTCGAAAAACTTTATGAAATTGCAATAAAAATTGATGAACAAGGTAAAATTGAAGCGTCTATTTTCGATATTAATGGTATTGATAATAAGGCAAAAGATGATTCTTCGGTTTCTCCTGACCAAAATTTGTTAAAAGAGCATGAAATAGAAGATATTTCAAAAAAAATTGAAAATTATAACAAGTTACTGAAACAAAAAGAATTAAAAATAACTTCTTTGTACAAACGGTTGGAAGATTATCAAAATTCGCATGAACAACTTACGAAAATGTTGGATATGCAGAATGAACAATTAAGTAATTTGTTGGAAACCGAAGAAAAAAGTAAAAAGAGGATTGATAATTATCTTGAAAAAATAAACAACTTAGAAAATAAATTAGATGAATTTGAGCAAAATGATTCTAATCTTTCTGCAAAACTAATTGAAAAAAATAATGAGTTAGAGGGAATTAAAAAAGAACTCAAAGAAAAAATGCAAGTTCATAAGAACGAAACTGATGAGATAAAGAAAGAATATGAACATAAAATTTACGATTATGTTAAAGAAATTGATAGTTTGAACAGCATTTTAAATGATTTTAATGAAAAAGAAACCTTGTTTGTTAAGCAGAAAGATTTGTTGGCTGATAAAGAGAAAGATTTTTTAAAAATAAAAGCAGAATATGATATTGCTCTTAAAAAGATTGAAGTTTTATCAGATAAAATAAAAATTTTATCCGAAAAAGAAGAACAAATAATCAAAAAAGAAAATGAACTAACAAAACTGGCAGCAACAAATCAAAAATATGAAAACGAAATACTAAAACTGAAAGAGCGGTTAAAAGACTTTGAAATTGAAAGCAAAAAATATTCGGAAGAAATAGAAGAAAAAGCAATGCTAAATGATGAACTAAAAGCGGCAATGCAAAAATACGAAGAAGAAATTCGTAACTTGCGAAAATTTAGAAAAAAACAAGAAACAACAATTGAAAAACTTTCTAATATTAATGATAAATACGAAAACACAGAAAAAGAAAAAAACAATATTATAGAAAAGTTAAATAAAAAAGTTGCAGAAATAGAAAAAAAATATAGCAGCACTTTAAATCAAATAAAAGAAAAAGAAAATTATATTAATAAAAAATTAAGTGACATGAATATCGTGAAAGAAGAAAAACAAATATCCGTAAATGATTTAATTAATAATAATTCATCAAAATCATACAAAATTTCTGCAATGGAAGAATTGCAATTAAAATTGCACGAAATTGAGCAAAAATATAAAGAATCAACTTTTTCTTTGGAAAAAGATATTGTGGAACTAAAACAAAAATTTCAAAATCCTGAAAATAATACACAAAATGTATCGCTAGAAAAAGGTGCTGAAACTCAAAATGATGGTACCCAAACTAAGGTGGATGAAGAGCAGATAAAAGCTGACAGCCGTAAGAATGATTTGATTGCTAAACAAAAAGAACATATAGAAGAGTTAAAAAATAAAGAAAACTTTTTAAGAGAAGCCGATAATAAGAAACAAGAAATTATTGATAGACAATTTAAAAGAATAACTGAACTTAGTGATTTTGAAAGAAAAGCAAATAGTCAAATTGAAAATCTAACTGAAAGTATAAAATCATTAAGAAATGAAAATGAAACACTTTTATCTGAAAATAATGATATAAAAAATAAATTATCTCAAAATTCAGAAAAGATAGCAACTAGTGAAGGTGAATTAGAGTCTAACTTACAAAAAAATAATAAGTTAGATCAAAAAATAAAAGACCTTGTAGCCAAAAATAAAAATCTTTACATTGCTTTAGAACAAAAAAATGAAGTTATTAGTAACCAATCAAATAATTTAAGTAAAGTACAGAGTGAAAAGAACAGTATAATTGAGAATAACAGAAAAAAAGATGCAATTATAATAGAGCAAGCTAAAAACTTAGAAATATCCGAAGCAAAAATAAAAGCATTAACCGAAGAAGTAACCAGAATAAATGATAAAGTTCAAGTTCTAAATAATATAGAAGAAAAAACCAAGGAACTGGAAGAAAAATTATTAGAGGTTAACGAACAACGCGAAACTTCAATTCAAGAAAATCTACAAAAAGCGGAAGAGCTGGAGAAATTCATTAAAGAAAATTTTGAGCTGACCGAAAAAAATAATCAACTTAATAATGAAATTACTGAACTAACGCAAAATTACCAAGAACTTAATAAAATTTATACTGAGGCAATTTCAGAAAAAGAAAAAATTAGTGAAAGTGTTAATGAAAAACTGGAAGAGTTTGAAAATCTAAAAGAGAAAAATTTAGTGGTTTTAGCTCAAAATGAAGGATTAAAAGAGAAAATAAAAAATCTTGAAGAAATTCAGAATGAAATAAATATAAAAATAGAAGAAACAAAAAACTCCAAGATAGAAATTGCGGCTGAAATTGAAGATAAAGATAAGAAAATTGGAGAAATGGAAAGCGAAATCAGCAGATTGAATAATTCTTTAGAAGAAAAAACAAACGAAATATTTGAGCTTACTTCTAAAATAAATGAATTTAAACATAATAAAAATATTTCTGAAACTGAATTGGTTAAGTTCAAATATCAAATAGACTTACGCGAGGAACATATTTGTGAGTTGAACAATGAAATATTAAATAAAAAAGAACAAATAGAAAAGTTAAATAATGAAAATGATGAAATTGAAACAAATTTACAAGTAAAAGAAGAAGAAGTTCTAAAATTAAATAATAGTTTAGATAAACTTCACTCGGAAAAAATAACAAATGAAGAGAAAATTTTTGAATTGAACGAAAAGTTGAGTAAAGCCGAAACCGAAATTGTTTCATTAAACTCCAATTTAGAAAATCCTAAAAAGGATAATTCATCCGAACTTGAAGAGCTTCAGCTTAAATTTGATTCGATTTTTAAAGAAAAAAATGATCTGACTGATTTGTATAATGAAGAATTGGAAGCGAGAATTCAACTTAAAAGAAGAGTTGCTGAATTAGAAAAATCATTAGAGGATCGAGAGAAAGTAATCGGACAGGTTCAATCGAATATAGACTCCGAGAAAGATGAAGTTAAGAGTTTGTTGAAAGAAAAAATAAAACATAACGAAGAACTTCTAAACAAAATATTTTCACTGGAAGAAAAAGTAAAATTGCTTCAAAAAGGTTATAACGAAGCAACAAATGCTCAAGAAAGTGAAATGCAATATATTTTGGGACAATTGGAAACTGTAAATAATGAATTGGAAGAAAAAAATAAAATTTTAGATGAAAAAAGAGAAAAAATTTCTGATTTGGTAAAATTAGAAAATGAACAAAATAGTTTCCTTGAAGAAAAAAGTAGAATAGAAAATGAATTACAAAATTTAATTTTAGAAAATTCAATTAAAAATGAAGAAAATAAAAATCTTAAGGAAGAAATAAACAACAACGCTAACAAAATCAAAGAATTAGAGCAAATAATAGGTAGTACTGATTTTGTGAGTGAAGAACAAAAAAATAAAGTAACAAAACTTGAAAATGTAATACGTAGTTTAACAACAAAAGTAGGCGAAAATGAAGAGGTAATTTCGGAAAAAGAAAAAGAGATTGCCAACTATCAAAATATTATTTCACAATTTGAAGAAGATAGAAATAATGAAAAAAGTAATGACGTTGATGAAAAAATTAAAGGCTACGAAGAAAACATCAAACAAAAAGATGAACTGATAAATGAACTTTCATCAAAAATTAAAGAATTTGAAGATAAAATTGATAAACTTGCAGAACAATCTTCCAATACTGATGAGAGTAAGATAAATGAATACAAAGAAAAAATTACAAAGCTGGAACAAGAAATAAATTTTTATAAAGAAAATGAAAACAACGGCACCTCTAATGCTAAAATTGAAGCAATAGAACAAAAACTGTCAAAAATTAAATTAGAAAAAACTGAAAAAGAAATTGCTTACATAAAAGTTACCGAACAACTTGAAGATAGTAAACATGAAATAGAAAAATTGACCGCTTCTAAAAATAATTATAAACTAGAGGCAAATAAAAATTTAGAAGCTAGAACACGTTTGGAACGAGAAATTGAAGAACTTAAAAAGAAAATAGATTCCCAAGCAAATCAAGAAGCTACAGATGTTGATAATCTTGAGTTTATTGCGAACAATGATGAAATTTCGGATCTGAAAGATAATGAATCGGAAGAAGTTAAAATAATAGACGAAGAAGTTGAAGTAATAAATTTTAACGAAACAAATGATTTTGATACTCCAGATGAAAATGAGCTCGAAGATCAAGCTATCGAAGACGACGAAGTAAATTTTTTGAATGATATTGAAGAAGATGAAGAAACTGAAGTTCTTGATGCCATAACCGAAGAAGAGGAAGAAGATGATATCAAGGAAGATGAAACTAATGAAGAAAACATAACCGAAGAATTTTTTGATGATGAAGAGTTTGAGAGTTCAGAAGATGATATTCTAAATTCTGCTGAAGAAAGTGAAGAATCTGAAATTTATGATGATGCATTGGATAGTCCGGATGAAGAAGTTATTTCGCTTCCTAATTATGCCGAATTTGTACATCTGTTATACGGAGAAGTTAGTGTAGTTACATTACATGTGCCAAGAGCAACTTTAGATATTGCAGCAAGATTCAAAGAATATTTGAACGCACTTATTGATGGAGGTAAAGTAAAATTGGTAATAGACCTAAATGAGTGTGAGTTTGTAGACTCTACAGTACTGGGAGTTTTAGTTAGTGCTCTTAAAAAATCAATGTCCCAAAATGGTGATTTAAGAATAGTTTGGGGCGATAATACAGAATCTTCAATGTTTTATATTACAAGAATGGATAGAGTTTTTAAATTATACGATAATCTTGAAGAAGCTATTCAAAGTTATGAATAAGATTTTTCAAAATTCTCAAAAGAAATAAAAGAACGATAAAATTTATTAAGCTAAATACTTAATATATAATTTAAGAAAATATTCAATTAGTTAACGGATTAACCAATAAATAAATTGATAAAAATTGAGAGAAAAGAATCAAAATGTTAATCCGTTAACTGACGGATAAGACTTGAAGTATAAGACGCAAAATATAAAGAGAGACTGAAAAATATTTTGCAGTTTTTCCCACATTTATGAGATTTCTTTGTTACACTCGCAATAACTGACTTATAGATTATTGTTCATTTTCACCATTAACCTTTCACATTTAGCTTTTTTTTTGATAATTATAATCACTATGAGATTTAGTTGATAAAAAAAGAAAGCATAAATAATAAAAAATTAAAAAAGAACCTCAAAAAAAAATTTTTTTTGTCGATTGTTTAATAGTAATACATTTGTATTAATATGATAAGAATACAAATTCTAAAAAAGTTTTAGAAAAAAATAATGGCAAATAACTTAGACTCCGAATATTTTGCATTGTTTGCAGGATTATCCCATGAAATTATTTTCAGGTTAGATAAATCAGGCAAATTTATATTTATAAATGATTTCGGAATGAAAGAGTTGAAATTCAGTAAGGATGAATTACTGAGCAAACATTTTTTAGATATTGTAAGTAATCAGAGTAAATTAAAAGCTGGTGAAGTATTTCAGAAAATTATTGCCGAGAAAAATAAGGTTGATTTTGAAATTGAAATAATTCCCAAAGTAAGTATCGAAAAGTTATATCAATTTACAATTTTGCCATTAATTAAAGATGATAATTTAATAGAACTGCTTGGTATAGGAAAAGATAAAACCGAACATAATTTACTCATAAAAAAAAGTGAAGATTTATCATCACAATTAAAAGAAGCAAACAGAATAAACCATATTGAACGAGATAGAGCAAAACAACAGATAAGTATTCTAAATGAATTGAATACACTTAAAAATGAATTTATCTCAAATGTTTCGCACGAATTACGAACGCCGCTCGCTTCAATAATAGGTTTTTCCGAAACCATTTTAGATGATAATAACTTAACAAAAGAATCAATTAAAGAATTTAATGATGTAATTTTAACTGAAAGCAAAAGACTTGCTAAACTAATAAATGATGTATTGGATTTTTCTGAACTCGAAAGCGAAAAAAGAAATCTTGCTAAAGAGTCAGTAAACCTTATAGAAGTTCTTAAAGAATGTGCAGTAAAATATGAAAAAGAACTAAGTAAAAAAGAAATTATTTTTACTTGCAATTTGCCTGAATCGGAATTGATAATATATGCTGATCCGGTCAGAATAAAAAAAGTGTTTGATTACATTTTATCTAATTCAGTTAAGTTTACAAACAAGAACGGCAGAGTAATAGTTTTATTACACGAATTTCTAAAAGAAGTGGAAGTAATTATAAGTGATACGGGAATAGGAATTCCACAAGAAAAATTACCTGATTTGTTCGATAAATTTAATAAAATAAAAACCAATAATTTACCGGGCACAGGTTTTGGCTTGGTAACAGTTAAACAGATTGTTGATTTACATAAAGGATTAATTACAGTTAAAAGTGAAGTTGATAAAGGTACAAGTTTTATAGTAAGGTTACCCAAATACAATCTAACATAATTTTTAGAGGAAAAATTGAAAAAGAGAATTTTCATAGTTGATGATGAACCTGCAATATTAAAATTAATTTCGCATTGGGTTAAAAATGAATGGAAGTATGATATTCGTACTTTTACGCATGGAAATGATTTACTGGAAAATTTACATGATAATCCTGATTTAGTTTTGCTCGATATTATGCTTCCAGATATTTCAGGTACCGAAATATTAAAAAAGATTAAAAGAAAGAATAAACTTCTTCCGGTAATAATGTTATCGGCACAAAATAATATAGATACTGCTTTAGAATGTATAAGAGAAGGAGCTTATGATTACTTTCCGAAACCGGTCGATAAAAACAGATTAAAACCTGCAATTGCAAATGCAATAAAATATTATGACCTCGAAAGAAAGGTAGATGAACTTAGTCAAGATTTAAAGAACGAATACAACTTTGATAATATCATTTCGGCTGATAAAAAAATGCAAGATGTATTTAGAATGGTAAGCAAAGTACTTAATAATGATATTACTGTTTTAATAAACGGAGAAAGTGGAACGGGAAAAGAATTAATTGCACGAGCCATACATTATAACGGAGTTAGACAAAATGAGCCGTTTGTTGTTGTTAATTCTGCATCTATTCCTAAGGAACTTTTAGAAAGCGAACTATTCGGACACGAAAAAGGTGCATTTACCGGAGCACATCAAAGAAAAATAGGAAAATTTGAACTTGCTGACGGAGGCACAATATTCCTTGATGAAATTGGTGATATGGATATGTCGCTTCAAGCTAAATTATTAAGAGTAATTCAACAAAAAGAATTTGAACGAGTAGGTGGGAATGAAACTATAAAAAGCGATGTAAGAATAATTTCCGCCACAAATGTTGATCTGAAAAAAGCCGTTAGAGATAGAGAATTTAGAGAAGATTTATATTACAGGTTAAGCACATTCCCAATAATTATTCCGCCATTAAGAGAACGAAGAGGCGATATAGTTATTTTGATAAATTATTTTTTAGATGAGTTTAATAAAAAAATGGACAGACAAATTAAAAGTGTGTCCAAGCGGGCATTAGAATTATTGTATGATTACAACTGGCCCGGTAATGTTAGAGAATTGGAAAATACAATTGAAAGATGTATGATACTTTCTGACACTAACAAAATTGATATAGATGTATTACCTCCGCAAATTTTAGAGAATACCGTAGATGTAAATCAAAATTCAGATTTTGGCGAAACATTTGGAGAAGATTCACCAATTATTCCCTTCGAAAAATTAAAAGAAAAAGCCATAAAACATGCTTTACAAAAAACAAACGGAAATATTGTTGATGCCTCAAAAAAACTTAATGTCGGGCGGGCAACATTATATCGTCTAATGAGTAAGTATAAAATTAAAATAAGATAAAAATAATAATTAAAACTAAACTTTGGAGTAGTAATAGTGAGTACTGCAGAAGAAAAAAAACATAAAATTCTATTAGTAGAAGATGAAGACTCGGTAGCCAAACTGATGCTCTATGCTTTCAAAAAAGAAGGTTACGAAACTGAATGGGCTGAAAACGGATTGCAAGGTTATATTAAAACCAAATCTTTTCAACCGGATTTAATTGTAAGTGATATAATGATGCCGGAAGTTGATGGACATCAATTCAGAAAACAACTTTTGGAAGATGAAAAATTAAAATTAATTCCATTTGTATTTCTTACGGCTAAAGGTGATGAAGATGATATACTTGGCGGGTACGATCTGCAAGTAAATGATTATATTGTAAAAACATCTGGACCAAAATTGGTTTGTGCTAAAATTTCTGCGATTATTCAGGCAACTGAAAAAGAAAGAAGTAAAGCTGTTGAGGAAGTACATAAAGCTGCAAACTCAATGGGGACTAAAACCGTGCCCGATAAAGCTCCAAAACTTGATGGTTTTGCGGTAGAACATTGGCATGTTCCTTTTCAAAATGTGCCTGGTGGCGATTTTATAGATTATTTTAAAATAGATGAAAATAAGATGATTGTAGTGCTAGGCGATATTATGGGTAAAAAATGGGGTGCTTGGTATTTTGCCGTTGCTTATGCAGGATATGTAAGAAGTGCGATCAGAATGGTTTTAGATTCTGAACATGAAATTTCTCCTGCAGCAATCCTCGAAAGAGTTAACAGAGCAATTTATAAGGATGAAAGAATTTCCGATATTTTTATTACTCTTTCTGTTGTATTAATAAATAACGAAAATAATACCGTAACATACGCCGGTGCCGGAGATTTACCAATTATTCATAAATCCGATGAGGTTAAATGTATAAAATCTAATGGAATTCTCATTGGTTTTAGTGAAACAAGCAAATACGAAAATATTGAAGTTAAAATAAAAAAAGGTGATTTTGTTTATATTATTACTGATGGGATTCCTGAAACAAGATGCACAGATGGAGAATTTTTCGGACAAGAAAGGCTAACAGGAATTATCGATTCTCTTGCTCATTCCGATGAAATATTAGAAAAAATAAAAACTAATTTTATTGAACTTACAGATAATAAGTTTGAAGATGATATAAGCATTATCGGGATTAGAGCAAATTAAAGTTTTATAAAAACAAAAAGTTAATCGTGAGAATGAAAAATATTTAATGTAAATGGAAAGTTGTAAATTAAATATTTTCAAATCTATCATTAAAATAAATATAATCAATTTAATATCTTATATAAAGCAGAGGCAATTATGAACAAAATTACTTTATTTTTCTTATTCTTTTTTTCTTTTACTATAATTTTTGCCCAAAAAAATAGTTTCAAGAAACCAAATACTTTAATGCCAAATAGTATTGAAAATTCCTCGAATTTACAAGAGTTGCACAGAGCCTTTTTACCAAACAAAAATAAAATAACTAAAAAAAATATTTTAACAACCGGTACTGTTGTTGATAGTGCAATTATGATTGGCAATGATAATGATATTGGTGAGGACACAACTAAGTATATATATAAATATAATTCTAATGGAAAAATAATTTTACTAATAAATCAAAAATTAAGTAATAATGAGTGGATAAATTTTTCTCAATTAATTTATAACTATGATGATTATTGGAAAAATGAAGCCTGGGTAAACCACTACAAAGAAATTTTAGAATACGATAATAGAAATAATTTGACTCTAAAAATTTCGCAATATTGGGCAAATGAGATTTGGGTAAATCAAAGCAAAGAAATTTCAGAATACGATGATAGAAATAATTTGACTCTGGAAATTTCGCAATATTGGGCAAATGAGACTTGGGTAAATCAAAACAAAGAGATTTCAGAATATGATGATAGAAATAATTTGACTCTGGAAATTTCGCAATATTGGGCAGATGAAGCTTGGGTAAATCATAGAAAATGGATTTCAGAATATGATGATAGAAATAATTTGACTTTATACATTTATCAAAACTGGGCTGAAGAAGCTTGGGTAAATTATAGAAAATGGATTTCAGAATATGATGATAGAAATAATTTGACTTTATACATTTATCAAAACTGGGCTGAAGAAGCTTGGGTAAATCAAAGCAAAGAAATTTCAGAATACGATGATAGAAATAATTTGACTCTAAAAATTTCACAAAACTGGGCAAATGAGACTTGGGTAAAATCTGCGAAAGATACTTATGCATACGATGATAGAAATAATTTGACTTTATATATTTATCAATATTGGAAAAATGAAGCTTGGGTAAATTCTGCGAAAAAGACTTATGCATACGATGATAGAAATAATTTAACTCTGGAAATTTATCAAGATTGGACAGATGAAGAGTGGGTTAATAATAACGAAAAAAAATATAAATATGATAGTAACAGCAACATTACTGACTTTTTCTCCGATAATTATTATATTCACACTGAATTTCAAGATGTATTTGATAACGCATATTTTTTTGAGGGAAATGAAGGATATATTTACTACAAAACTATAACAGATATAAAAGAAGAAAAAGCGTTAGTTACTGAATTTATGTTGAAACAAAATTATCCTAATCCGTTTAACCCAAGTACAACAATAAATTATACAATCTCTGCTGCAAGTGCCATTGTGAAATCTAATAGAGTTACGCTAAAAATTTATGATGTTTTGGGAAGGAAAATAAAAACACTTGTAAACAAAATCCAAAACCCCGGTAATTACAGCATTAAATTCAATGCAGCTAATTTACCAAGCGGAATATATTATTATAAATTAACTACAGGCAGTTTTTCAGAAACTAAAAAAATGATTTTGTTAAAGTAATAAAACAAAAGAGAGGTCTTTTAAGAAAAAGATCTCTCTTTATTATTTACTTATTAGTTTTTTGAAGTAGTTTTTCCAATTGTTGTTATCGCTAGAGGAACGAAGCAATCTTTTTTAGCTTGCAATTTTTCCCAAACTCTGCTTGTTAAAGCTGAAATTATATAATGAGATTGCTTTGCTGTAGCTCGCAAAGACTGTCTTATGTTTATCGCCGAATATCATTGCCAATGAAATGAAGTAATCTGCCAAGATTATTTTTAGTAATTCGCAGACTAGAAAGTTTGAGTTACAGAATTAATTACTTCGCTTTGTTTTTCCCAAATTGTATTGAGGAGTAACCATATTTATCTCTTATTTTTGTAACTGCATTAAACATCTCTTTTCTTCTTTTATTTTCATCTTCAAACAATTCCACTTGATTAGCGGTTTTATCAAAGTTAGTGAGATATATGCCAACCAATCTGATAGACATTTTTTTATTATCTGCTTTGTAGAATAATTTTTTTGTTTTGTTAAAAACAATTTTATCATCATCAGTTGGCTTTATTGTTATAGCTCTTGTAAGTGTAGTAAAATTTGAATATCTTAATTTTATACCAATTGTAGAAGCTAACCATTTTTTATTCCTGAGTGATTGACAAACTTTGCCGGTTAACTGAAAGATGGTTCCTTCAATTATTTTTCTATCGGATTCATCTTCTAAATATGTTCTCTCTTTTGAAATACTTTTTCTTTGACGATTGATTGATATTGAAGTTTTCCCCATTCCGTTTGCTTTTTTCCAAAGAGAAGTTCCATATTTACCCAATAAACTTATTAAAAAACTTTCAGATAAATCAGCGAGATGACCAATTTTAAATATTCCGTTTGCATTAAGTTTTCTTAAAGTAGCTTTGCCAACTCCTGGAATTGTTTCTACAGGCAGCGGAGCAAGAAATTCTTTTTCCATACCGTTTATTACATAAGTAACACCTTTAGGTTTTGCATAATCGGAACAGATTTTAGCAATTGTTTTATTAGACCCGATTCCAATAGAACAAGGAAGATGTAATTTTTCATATATTTCACTTTGTAAATTTAAGCCAAGTAAATACATTGAAGCGTAAAGTTTTTTTGTTCCCGAAAAATCCATATAAAATTCATCTATTGAAGCTTGTTCAATAATAGGGGCATATTGTTCAAGAATTGTCCTTACAGCTTTTGAATATTTGCTGTATTCTCTATGGCGACCGTGAACATAAATTCCTTGCGGACACAATTTATATGCTCGTGCAATGGGCATTGCCGAATGTAATCCGTATTTCCTTGCTTCGTATGAACAAGTGGCAACAACTCCTCTTCCTTTCTTGGGATCAGCTCCAACAATTACTGGCTTTCCTTCTAACTTTGGATTCAGAATTCTTTCTACCGAAACAAAAAAAGAATCTAAATCCAAGTGAAAAATTGTAACCATTTTAACATAAACTCTAATTTTTTAAATATTAAATAATTTTTTCCTTATTACCGTTATAATAATAAATAAGTGTTAGAATAAAAAAGAATTGTACTAAAATATTTAAGATACTGTAAATACTTAACGGAAATTTATAATCAATTTGATAAATCAAAAAATAAGAATAACCAATTGCTTTCAAAAAAACTGCGATATAAACAAATGTATAATGATTAAATAGAAACTTTTTTATGTTATCAATATCAGCAAAATTAACAGTTATTTGAAAGTAAATTAAAGCCATAAGCAGAAATGAAGCACTATGAATTGCTTTAAACTTATAAATAAAATGTGAAAGAGTTACTAATAAAACCAAAATTCCCCAAAGTTTATAATTGATTTTTTCACCTTTTATCTTTTGTTTTATATTTAGAAGAATGTAAACCAAAAGTATAAATTCAATTATTAAATAAGTATTCATAACCGGAAGATTGGATGAATGATGTACGTCCCGTATATAAGTCATAAGAAACTGTGTTACAACTGCTATGGGAGTTAAAACATAAAAAAGTAAAACAAATTCCTTTTCTTTTATCCTGCCTTTAATAAATAAGAAGAATAATACAAAAGCTAAAAGCACATAAATAGAATTAATACTTAAAATTTTTAATATTTCTATGTAATTCAATTTAACAAATTAGTTAGTTAACATTTTGGCGGAGGACACGGATCACCTGTTTGCAATGCTTTGCCAACCATTTTACCGTAGGAATTATAAGCTGTAAGCATAGAAATTTTTTGTCCTTCTTCATTTGCACCTTGAACTACACCAAGACGAACTACACTTTTTTTAGAAAGTAATTTTAATACTTGTCGGCTGTCAAATGTTTCAATTGGTGCGTGAGCTTTAAATCTTTTACCTTTCTGTAATAAATTTTTTTTGTATTTAGTAAATTGTTCTTCATCTACTTGATGATTGTGAGGTTTGGGGAAAATACTTTTTTTTTCTACCATTGTTTTTTCCTTTCATTTGATTTTTGGTTTTGTTGGTTATTTATTAATATTAACGATTATTTACCAAAAGTACAAATACACCCTTTAATTTTTTCTCTTTAATTATTCTATAAATTTTTGAAACTGAATCTCTGAAAATTTTTTCATCGGGCATTGTTAAGTTATAAGCAAGAACAATTTGTTGATGTTCACCAAATGTTTTTAGTATGTCTTCTAATATTCTCAACAATCTGTAAGGTGTTTCCATTAAGATTAAAAGTTCTTTAATTTTTTTTATTTTATTTAATTCCTGCTTTCTGATATTTTTTTTAGGAGAAAGCCAGCCGTAATAGTAAAACTTAGAAATATTTAATCCTGAAGCAATTAAAGCTGTGGTAATTGAATTAGCTCCCGGAAGTGGTACAATATTTATTTTGTATGAAATGCAATAATCTATTAAAAAATAACCGGGATCGGAGATAAGCGGAGAACCATTATCCGAAATTAAAGCAACAGATTTGCAAGTAAGAATTTTATTAGCAAGCTCTTGAGCGGTCTCTTTTTCATTATGTTCGTTTAAGCTTATTAACTCTTTATCAATATTGAAGTGAGATAATAATCTGCGAGCAGGTTTATATTCTTCACAAATAATAAAATCAACTTCCTTTAATATGCTTAAAGCTCTAAGAGTTATGTCATCATAATTTCCTATCGGAGTTGGTGTTAAATAAAGAATTGCAGTTTCTTTTTTCAATTTATTGATACCTTTCCAACTTGAACTTTTCACCAAGATACAACTTTCGTACTTCTTCATCTTCAGCTAATGTTTCTGCCTTTCCATCTTTAAATATTTTTCCTTCAATTAGAATATAAGCTCTATCAACAATGCTCAAAGTTTCATGTACATTATGATCAGTAATCAAAATGCCAATACCTTTATTTTTGAGGTTGGCAACAATGCTCATAATATCTTCAACTGCTATTGGATCAACGCCTGCAAAAGGTTCGTCCAATAAAATAAAATCTGGATCGGTTGCAAGAGCCCGAGCAATTTCAGTTCTTCTACGCTCACCACCGCTTAGTTGAAATCCTTTGCTTTTGCGTATGTGAGTTATACTCAGTTCTTCTAAAAGTTTTTCTTGTTTTTCTTTTCTTTCGGCTTTTGTTAAATCGAGTATTTCTAAGATTGCCATTATATTATCTTCAACGCTTAATCTTCTAAAAACGGATGCTTCTTGCGGTAGATAACCAATTCCCATTTTTGCTCTTTTATACATTGGTTGTTCTGTAATATTATTTTCATCTAAAAAAACGCTTCCACCATTTGGTTTTATCATTCCTACAATCATGTAAAATGTTGTTGTTTTGCCTGCTCCGTTTGGCCCTAAAAGCCCTACAACTTCACCTTGAGTTACATTTATTGAAACTTTATTAACTACAGTTCTTTTTTTATAAACTTTAACTAAATTATTGCTTTTTAATGTATGTTTCTTATTCATGATTTACTTTGTTATTTTTCTTTTGTTTAATTAGAATATCAAATTCTTCTCTTTGCGGTTTTTTATCGTAAATTATAAAAGTCGGCAAAGTAAATTCTTTTTCTTTGTTTAATACTAAGTTTTCGGGATAATATTCACTATTCGGTTCGCCGTACATTTTTACATCGCTTACAATGTGTTTATCTAATAATATTGTAATTCGTTTTGCACTCGATTTTATTAGTCCGTTTGGTTCTTGTTTCTCGAATAGATAATAAATACTTAACACATTTCCGTTTACATTTGTTTTATATAATTTACCTGAATCGAAATGGAGAAAAACCGAATCGCCCGAAATTTGATTAAATCTAAAATTAAAAAGTGAATCTTTTGAAATAACAATTGAATTGTTTAAAATATCAACATTACTAACTTTACCGCTATCTATCTTAATAAAAATAGAATCTCCGATTACCTGATTGTTACCGTACCACAATATTGGTTGCGGTTTTTCTTTTTGCTTTAAGATAGTAATTTTTTCATTCGAATTATCATAGATTGTATAATCGTTTGTAGAACGAAAAGAACCACGAACTATTTTTACGGAATCAATAGCGTATAGTGATGACACGGAATCTTTGTATGCTTCCATTATTTGCGACTTGATAAACAGAGTATCGGTAGTTCCGTCATCGTGATTTTCAATTTGCGTCAGAAAAGGTTTGCCTGTAATTTTGGAATATTTTTTTTCTTTATCATCAATTAAATAATTCCCAAAAATTGTTAAGTTGTTATCTTTGTTCCCGATTTCAATATTACTAAAACCTTCTGAAAATTTTGTAATTCTGTTATGAAATAAACTATCGGCTTTAATTACAGAAACAGAATCTTTAACTTCAACATTAACAAATGCTTTTAGAATTTCTTTATCCTTAAAATATTTTAATTTTGAAGATGTTAAAGTTGTAGAAGTATCTTTAAAAAAAACATTACCGAAAAAATTAGCAATTTTTGTATTTAAGTTATAACTACCTTTATCGGCATTGAGTTTCATTTTGTAGTTGGTAAGAAATACTGTCGTATCGCTTTGTGCAATTTTTGTATTACCAAAATATTTTCCTCTTTCGGTTTTAATAGTAATACTATCTTGTTTAATGATAACGTTTCCCAGTAACTCCACATTATTAGAAATGATATATTGAATTGCCTTATTACAGGTTATTACAATATCATCTTGAGTTATAACAACATCTCCGATAACTTCACGAATATTGATTCCGTTAACGATTTTGCCTTTAAGACTGTCTCCGGTTATTCTAAGAATTTTGGAAGTTGCCTGTGAATGAAGAATATTATAAAAAAACAAATTATAAAAGCCCAGTAAGAAAAAAAATATTTTTACGAACTGTCTCACTTTTGATTCTCCATTGGTTTTATATAAGTGATATTAAATATTGTATAATTCCTCATATTTTGATCGGATTCAAATCCGTAGCCTTCTGTAATTTCTTGATTATTTTCTATACGTACAAATTTATCGGTAACAATTTTTCTCGTTTTATTTTTCCATATTAATTCTTCTGTTTTTAGAACTACACCGCTATCGCTTATGGCAACAACATTTTCGATAGCATACATATCTTGCGAATTATCTTCAATTCTTCCTTTTTTTGAAGTTAAGGAAGATGTTTTTTTTTCTTCTTTATTATAAAAATCAATTTTTAGATTTGTTAATAATTTCTCTCTTTGGTTTTCAATAACTTTAATGTTATCCGCATAAAGAACTGCTTTTAATTTTCCGTTTTCGGTAAAAGTTATTTTCGCATTTCTACTTTCTTGATCGGGTAATTCGCTGCTTGAAATTGAATTATCGATAGACGGTTTTAATTGTTTTCCATTGCACGAAAAGAGAAAAAGAATTGAAAGAAATAAAACTATTTTAAATTTCATCTTCTCTGTAAACCTAATTTTACAAGATCGTGCAGATGTACTAATCCGACAGGCTCCATATTTTTATTAACGGCAACTAAAGATGTAATGCTGTGATTTTCCATTTTTTGTAAAGCATAAGAAGCAAGATAACTTGGATCAACAGTTTTAGGATTTTTAGTCATTATATCTTCAGCTTTTAAATTATTTAGATTTAAAGAATTCTCAAGTTGCCTCCTTAAATCACCATCGGTAACAATGCCCAAGAGTTTGTTGGTTTTATCAACTACACAAGTTGAGCCGAGTCTTTTTTTTGTGATTTCCAAAATTGTATCTTTTATTGAAGCGTCTTTATTCACTTTTGGCAAATCGTTTTCTTTGTACATAATTTCAGAAATTCTTAATGAAAGTCTTTTGCCCAAACTTCCTGCAGGATGAAGCATTGCAAAATCTTCTGCGGTAAAACCTCTTAATTCCAAAACTGCAATTGCCAGTGCATCTCCCAACACAAGTGAAACAGTAGTTGATGATGTTGGGGCAAGATCATGCGGACATGCCTCTTCTTTAACGCTCGCATTTAGAACAATATTACATTTTTTTGCAAGTTCGGAGTTTACATCGCCTAAAATTCCTATGATTGGAACAGCAAGTCTTTTTAACATTAAAATTAAATTATTTAATTCTTCAGTAGCTCCGCTTTTGGAAATAATAATAATAATATCTTCTTTCCTAACCATTCCCAGATCGCCGTGCAAAGCATCGGTCGGGTGCATGTAAATTGCAGAAGTTCCCGTAGAATTTAATGTAGCAACAATTTTTCTGGAAATTAATCCGGATTTTCCCACGCCGGTAAAAACAACTCTTCCTTTAGACTTTTTTATCGCTTTTGCTGCTTCAACAAAAGAGTTGTCTATTCTTGAAGATAATCCTTTAATTGCTTCAAGCTCAGTATCAATTACTTTTTGAATTACGTCAATAATATTTTTATCAGTCATTTAATAACCTTTTACAACTTTATCTATCTGTTTAACTTTAAACAGCAACTCTTCTAATTTGTTTATGTTCAACTGGCTGCCCGAATCGCTAAGTGCTTTTGGAGGATCGGGATGTACTTCGAGAAATAATGCTGAAATCCCGATTGCAGTTGCAGCTTTACTTAGCGGTTCTATAAATTCCGGCTGACCTCCGGTTACTTCTGAATTGCTAGGAGTTTGCACGGAATGAGTTGCATCCATTACAACCGGAAAGCCTAAGTTTTTCATTATTTGTAAAGAACGCATATCAACAACTAAATCGTGATAACCAAAAGATGAGCCTCTTTCGGTTAATAAAATGTTAGAGTTGCCGGTACTTTCAATTTTTTCTATCACATGCTTCATATCTTCTGGAGCTAAAAATTGACCTTTTTTAACATTTACAATTTTACCGGTTTTTCCTGCAGCTAAAAGCAAATCTGTTTGTCGGCACAAAAAAGCCGGTACTTGAATAACATCAACAATTTCAAAAACCGCAGATACATCTTCTGTTGTGTGAACATCGGTGAGTATTGGTAAATTAAGTCTCTGTTTAACTTCCGTAAGAATTTCTAAAGACTCATTAAGAGGAAGACCAGTAAATGAATTAACACTTGTTCTATTAGCTTTTTTGAAACTCGATTTAAAAATAAAGGGCATATCAAGTTTGCGAGTTATTTCTTTAATTTTTTCAGCAGTAGAAATAATTAATTCTCTATTTTCAATAACGCAAGGTCCAGCAATTACAGTTATCGGATTATTTTTTCCAAGCACGATATCATTTATCTTTACTTTCATTAATACCTCTTACTCAAATAAATTTTTTTGTTGGCTTGTTTTATTTTTTTGCAGATTAAATCTTGCATAAGCAAGATCAGTAACTTCTCTTCCACGAGGAGTTCTTTGAATAAAACCTTGTTGAATTAAAAAAGGTTCGTAAACCTCTTCGAGAGTCCCTGGGTCTTCATTTACAGAAACAGCAAGTGTGTTTAGTCCTACAGGACCGCCATTAAACTTTTCTACAATTGTAAGGATAATTGATTTATCCATTTCATCAAGACCGAAATTATCTACCTCAAGAGCAGTAAGAGCTTTTCGGGCAATTTGTAGATTGATCGTTTTCAGATTTTCGTAATCTGCAAAATCTCTTGTTCTTCTTAAAAGTCGGTTTGCTATACGTGGTGTTCCCCGTGATCTTTTTGCAATTTCTTCGGCAGCATCTTCATCTATTAAAACATTTAAGATTTTTGAAGTACGCTTAATAATTTTGCTTAACAAAGTACTGTCGTAATAATCCAAACGAGATTTAATTCCGAATCTATCACGAAGTGGGGCGGTTAATAATCCTGCTCTTGTTGTTGCACCAACCAATGTATATTGCGGAAGTTTTATTTGTACTGTTCTTGCACTTGGTCCGCTATCAATCATAATATCTATTTTATAATCTTCCATGGCAGAGTAGAGATACTCTTCAACAACTGCACTTAATCTGTGAATTTCATCTATAAATAAAACGGAATTTTCTTCGAGGTTGGTTAACAATCCTGCAAGGTCTCCGGGCTTTTCTAAAACAGGTCCCGATGTTGTTTTCAATTTAACGCCCATCTCATTTGCGATGATGTTGGCGAGTGTAGTTTTCCCGAGTCCGGGTGGGCCTGTTAATAAAACATGGTCTAAACTTTCGCCTCTTTTTTTGGCAGCTCCGATAAAAACTTTAAGATTATCCGTTATTTTATTTTGTCCAGTAAAATCTGAAAAAAGTTTAGGTCTTATTACATGCTCAAAAGTTTTTTCTTCATCATTAATAATTGGATTGGTGTTTTCGGATTCTCTCATAATTTAGGCTTTATTTAAAATAATTTTGATTTTTTTAAGATGTTTCTTTTTGTTAAATAAATATACTAATGTTATCATAGCTGCCAGCATAATTACAGCTGCCGATAAAGTTTGTCCTACCGTAAATGATTTGGCATAAAACTTATAAAAACCCGGCATCCAAGCACATCCGTAAAGAATAATAACATGCACAACATAAAGCAGTAAAGTTTTTCTGCCGATTTCTTTTATAAGCCAAGGTATTTTTTTAGCTTTGCGTACAATAAATGCTAATAACGAATTTAACAAAAGTACATAACCTATTTGCAATAAAATATAAGCATTATTGAAAAACCAATACTTAAATTCTTCACTGACCGTTTTTTCAAACTTAAAGAATAATATTGATAATACAACTAATATACTTCCTATAATTAATAAACTGACTGTAAATCTTTTTTTAAGATAAACTTCTTCATCTTTTTTTGCAAGATAATTTCCAAGAACAGCTCCAACTAAAACATAAATCAGATATGGGAAAACCGGAAATATTGAGCCATAACTTTTGGTAAAGTAAGAAGCAATAAATTGCGGAAAGATTGAAATCCAATCAAATTTATTAATAAAAGGACTAAAGAGGAATAGTCCGATTATAAAAAAGTATAAAACGGAATTAAAATTAATACGTACTCTTTTTGTAAAAAAGACAGAAAAAATAATTGTAAGCAAACCGAAACCAATCAGATGAAGTGCATCCACAGTAAAAAAGATATTCCATTGGTTCTGACTTACATAAGTAAAATCGAATACTCTTGCTGTTGGATATCTTAAAAGATAACCGATTGCAATCAGAAGAAAACCCCTTTTAATTCCTTTGTAAATCCTGGGATTGTTCAAAAAATTGTATTTTTCGACTTTTAACAAATATGTAAAAACAAGTCCTGAAGTAAACATAAAAATCGGGGCGGTAAATCCACGCATTCCGTGCCAAATTAAATAAAAGATCGAATCGGTTGTTCTATATTCATCAGCAAGAAATGTATCAACGGTATGCCCTTGTATCATCATAATAACTGCAAAAGCACGAAGTACATCAAGATATATTATTCTTTTGGGACTATTATTCATATTAAATATTTTAAAATAATTTTTAAAGATAATTAAAATAGCAAGCATTTTGTAGTGAAAAAGTGAAATCCATCACAGAGTGGTTGAAAGTCAAATATTCTGTTTGTCTTTTGCTTTTGTCTATAAAACTTGCATCTTTGCTTGCCAAAGGTAGATTGCATCATATTTCTTGAATAGTTTTTCATCAATAGCTTTAGTATATTTAAAGCTTAACTTTAAAGGTATAGTATGGATTATTTAGAAAAATTAAAACAAATAAAAGAAAAATTTGACGAAATAGAAAAAGAACTTGCAGATCCTAAAAATTCATCGGATCAAAAAAAACTAATAGAATTAAGCAAAAAACGAAGTGAGCTTACAGATGTTGTGGAGGCTTATAAAAAATATGATAAATTGTTGCAAAATATAGAAGGAAATAAAGATATTATTAACAATTCCGAAGAAAAAGAATTGGTAGAACTTGCCGAAATGGAATTGGAGGAACTAAAAGAACAACTCGAAGAAATGGAAGAGGAAATAAAAGTTCTTTTAATTCCCAAAGATCCTGATGATACCAAAAATGTAATTGTAGAAATTAGAGCCGGAACCGGTGGAGATGAAGCCGGAATTTTTGCCAATGATTTATTTAGAATGTATGCACGTTACGCTGAAATTAAAGGTTGGAAGTTAGAAATTATGGATATTAACGATTCAACAATGGGCGGAATTAAGGAAGTTGTTTTCGGTCTTTCGGGAAATGAAATTTATGGCGATTTAAAATTCGAAAGCGGAGTTCATAGAGTTCAAAGAGTTCCGCAAACAGAAGCAAGTGGGCGTGTTCACACTTCTGCTGCATCAGTGGTGGTAATGCCCGAAGCAGAAGATGTTGAAATAGAACTTGATATGAATGATGTTCGTGTTGATACCTACAGAGCAAGTGGTGCCGGAGGTCAGCATGTAAATAAAACCGATTCGGCAATAAGAATGACACATATTCCAACCGGAATTGTAGTGCAATGCCAAGATGAAAGATCACAGCTTAAAAATCGTCAAAAAGCATTAAAGATTCTTAAAACAAGATTATACGATCAAAAATTACAGGAAATGACAAGCGAGATTTCTGAAGCAAGAAGATCCGTTGTAAAAAAAGGTGATAGAAGTGATAAAATTAGAACCTATAACTATCCACAAAACAGAGTTACGGATCACAGAATTAGTTTAACTTTATACGATCTATCGGGAATAATGGAAGGTAATATGGATGAACTAATTGAAAAAATGAAAATTGCCGACCGAACTGAAAAGTTAAAAGAATAAACTATTCTTTTCCGAAAAACTCTAAAAACTTTGAACCGGCACCAAGTAAAAAGCCTGTTAACGAATAAATAACATCCATGTAAAGTACAACGAAAGAATCATTGGTTCCAATTATATAACCGAATAATTTAGCAAAAATTATAAGTGAAAAAATTGCGGAAAATCCCATTAGTCCGTTTGATAAAGGTGGTACAATTATTTCGTTAAAGTTGTTCTTAAACTCTTCTGAAATTAGAGGTTTAGTTACTAATTCAGTATTTGTTCTTTCTTGTGTTGTTGTTTCCATTTTTCTCTTTCCTAAAAATATTAATGCTAATTAGAAGAAATAAATTATAGGTTTTGTGATGCAGAACAACTAAATCCAAGAATAAGACAAAAATTTATCTCAATTTAAGAACGGTTTGTAAACATTAAAAGTAAAAGACGGAAGGTCAAAAGCTAAACGTATGTGTGGAAATAGAGGGTAGCTGTCACAAATTCGTAAAATGCGAAATAAAACTCCAAAGCGAAAGGCAATTTCTTTAAATATATTTCTTGTTAGCCTAAAGTGGATTTCATTTTATTAATTTGTAAATTGGAATTTGAAGGTTAGATACTGAATATCTATTTCGGTTTTATTTTCCGAATGTTTTTCTTAAAGTTTTTAGGATTTTTCCAATTATTCCATGTTTCTTTAATTCTTTCTAATTCAATCGGTTCAAAGAAGTTAAAGAAATATAAAATAACGGGAAATAATAGAACTAATAATAGCTTGAATAATAATACTATTAATATATTTAAATTAGATAAAGTTAAAACTGCTGAAGCAACGAGTATAAGAACGCCAATAATTATTATTTTTATTAATTTAGAAATTTCATAAGGAATTCTATAATATTTTTGAGCATATTTGTAAAGAATTATGAATGAAATCATCTTTGTTACGATAGAAGATAAAGCAGCGCCTATGATGCTAAAGTATTTTACTAATATCAAACTGATTAAAATGTTGAACATTGCCATTGAAAAAATAACAACTGCTATAATTTTAGTTTTCTTTGTTATGTTTAATCCTGTTAAGGAAATATCTTTCATTATCCCAAAAAATATTCCCAGAGAAAGAAAAGGAATAACTTCCCATGCTGCTTGGTATTCTTGTTTCTTTGCAAAAAGTTCGATAATTTCTTTTGAAAAAGCACTTAGAGTTATAACACTAAACATTATTACAAAAGCAAAATAAGTTAGCAGTTTTGAATAAAATCTCTTGTTTCCGGGTTTGTTTATATATTGATAGATCATCGGAGTGATTGCCATCATTGCGGATGTATATAAAAAGACTCGAATTGTATTTGATATTTTAACACCAAAAGAATAAATTCCTACATTCGACATTGAATCTAAAAAGATTAACACATATCTATCTGTTACATTAAAAAGTATTCCAGATATTTCTGCTAAAATTAACGGAAGACTAAATTTTAACATATCATAAACAATATTTTTATCTATTTTAAACTCAATATTATCCCATATATATTTTGCTATAGCAATAAAAAATATTAGTTGAGATGTAATTAATGCTTCATAAATCCCTTCTATACCTCTATTAAACTTAACAATGAAAAGAATGGTTAACAATAATGTTACTACTACTTTTATTAAAGTTGTTACAGAAAATAATATTGCTTTCTCTTGGGCACGCATTAAGTATTGTATAATTAGAACAAAAACCTGAAATATCGAAGAGAGAAGCATTAATTCTAAAATGTAGGAGTATTTATCGGTTGAAAAAAGCAACAGAGATAAATTTTTAGAAAAAGGATATAGAATAAAAAAAGATAAAACTCCTATAATAAGGATTATTATTAAAGCAGAGAAAAAAATAGATTTTTGTTTTTTTATAAAACTTTCATCACAATACCACCTGAAAAATGCAGTATCAATTTTTAGACTGATTAATGCAACAAGTATCAAACTTGTTATTTCTGTGATTGCAAGTATGCCGTAATCCTCAACTGTAATATAGCTTACGTAAATAGGCAGAAGAATAAAGCCGGCAAGTTTGGTTGAAATTGTGCCCAATCCAAAAATAGCAGAGTTCTTTATTATTTTCTTTAAAATATTCAGCATTCTAAATTTTTATATAAATTTGTTAAACCTTTAAACATCCATGCTTGGTTCCAACGGATATAAGAAATTTTTGACTTGAATGTTGTATTTATTATTCTGCTTTTAAATATTCCGTGATAATAAAAACCCGATTCGTCTAATAAATTTCTAAAAGTCCAATCGGCAATATTTTGTGCAATTGGCAACCCTTCGGGAAATAACGAGGAAAGTTCCGATAAACAATTTATTGCTTCGGCACATGAATGTATATCTATCCTATATTTTCTTTCGGGAGTAAATTTTGGAATGGTATTATTTTCAAAAAAATTATTAAGGTAATGGGTATAACATTTTTTTAGACTCTCAAGATATTTTTCATCTTCGGTTAAATTGTAAATGCTATATAGCATACGTAACACAAAAGCCGTATGATAATTATCTATTAAATTTCTACCTTTGTGTTGTGGTCCGAAATAACCGAAAGAACCATCTGTATATTGACTTGCAACTGTATAGTTTGCAGCTTTTTTGCCTATTTTTATCCATTGTTGGTTCCCAATTTCTTTGCCTGTTTTTATTAAAAATTCAGCTACAAACAAATTTAAATTATGTACATAATTTGTAAATATCGGTGTGTAAGAAAAACAAATTTCTTCTTCAGATATATTACTTATTAATAATCCTTCCGATAAAAAAGTGCAAATATCAATGCAAGTATTTAAATATTTTTTTTCTTTAGTAATTTGATAAAACCTCCAATAAGCATCGCCTACAGCGGTTGTTACAATTCCATTGGGTGTAAATTTAGGAATTAGCTTTTGAGCTTGCCAATTAAAAGGATAACCCCAACCCTTACCAGAATATTTCTCGGAAAAATTAGCATCTAACCATTTAATGCACTCTAAAGATTTCTCTAAATATTTTTCCTCCTTTTCTGTTTCGTATAAAGTTAAATATGAAGATGCAAATAAACCCATCGCTTTTGCATTAATTTGCGGTTTAACTCTAAGTAATACTCTGCTAAACTTTGGAAACATCAGAAACAATTCAAACAACCCTTCTCTAAATATTTCAGCTAATCTATTTTTATTCCCCAGTTTAGTAATCCATATAACAAGTTTTATATCCTTTATATCGTATGGATCATAGCCTTCCCATCCGTTTTTAGTAATCCAATTTTCTAATAGAACAATTTCCTCAATTAATTTTTCTTTCTTCAATCTGTTAAATTTCCTTTATTTTTTTCAAATAAAAGCATGCGGTATCTCCTTGTTTCGTTTTATTTAATTCTTTTGCTTTAGTCTTAAAATGTTTGATTTGTTCATCAGAAAAAATAGATTTATTTTTATTTTGATAGTATGATTTTTCACCATAGAGAGAAATTCCTTTTAAATATTGTTCACTCCCAACAAATTGCAACTCATTTGAATCATATATCACATGGTCCAAATAAAAACCTGTTTGTTCTGAAAGTAATTCCATAGTTTTGGTATTATGAAGATAAAAATGTCTTGGGGCATCTAATTGAACCCAATTTTCTTTATATTTTTTCCATGCATAACAACTTGAAACAGGTACTCGAATTAATGCAAAAGAATTTATATCTAAAAAAGTATTAAGTTTCTGCAAAACTTTTTTTGGCTCAGTCATATGTTCAAAAGAATGATTTAACATTACTAAATCATATTTTTCATATATGTCGTAAAAATTCTTTTTATAAATTTTTACTTTTTCGTTATATAAAAAATCTTCTTTAATAAATAAATCAACACCTGTTATATTGTTGAAACCATATTTAGAAAGGCTGACAATTAGTTGTCCCTTACCTGAACCAATATCTAAAATTTTAGAATTAAAATTAATATTGATTGGTTTAATTTCTTCTACTAGAAAACTTAATCCATATTTTTTCAGTAAATATGAAGATATTAATGATTTTCTTCCCTGTAAATAATCTTTTGTCATTTTTTTCTTAAAAAAAGATTTTACGAAATTATCTTTCAAAGAAAAGGAACTTATAAAAGAAGCATAATTTTCAGGATAGAAAACATTTAGATTTTCGGGTATCTCTTTAATTTGAATACACTTACAATTTGCACATTCTACATATTCAAACTTTTCCTTTGTTCCGAATAACATTTCTTTAATAAAAAAAGAAATATTATTTTTATTGTTTTTACAGATTCTGCATGTAAATTTGTTTTCTTTCATAAATAAAATTCCTTCCCAAAAATTAAATAGTTATTTTTTATTAAAATTATATCTGAACCCATTATTTGAGTAATCTGATTTCCTTAATTAATTTTTCTTCTTTCAATGTGTTGAATTTCCTTTATTTTTTTCAAATAAAAACACGCAGCATCTCCTTGTTTCATTTTATTCAACTCTTTTGCTTTAGCTTCAAAGTGCTTTATTTGTTCATCAGAAAAAATGGATTTATTTTTATTTTGATAATATGATTTTTCACTGAACATAGAGATTCCTTTTGAGTACTGTTCGCTACCAACAAATTGATATTCGGTTGAATCGTAGATAACATGTTCTAAATAAAAACCTGTTTGCTCTGAAAGTAATTCCATAGTTTTTGTATTATGAAGGTAAATATGTCTCGGTGCATCTAAAGCTACCCAATTTTCTCTATATTTTTTCCATGCATAAGAATTTGAAACAGGCACTCGAATTAGTGCGAAGGAATTTATATCTAAAAATGTATTAAGTTTCTTTAAAACTTTTTTTGGCTCAGTCATATGTTCAAAAGAATGATTTAACATTACTAAATCATATTTATTATATAAATCATAAAAGTTTTTTTTATATATTTTAACTTTTTTGTTGTACAAAAGATCTTCTTTAATAAATGGATCAACTCCTGTTATATTATTGAATCCGTATTTAGAAAGACCTATAATACGATTTCCATTACCTGAACCAATATCTAAAATTTTAGAGTTAAAATTAATATTGGTTGGTTTAATTTTTTCTACAAAACTTAATCCGTATTTTTTTTGTAAAAATGAAGATATTAATGTTTTTCTTCCCTGTAGATAATCTTTTGCCATTTTTTTCTTGAAAAAGTATTTAATGAAATTATCACTCAAAGAAAATGAACCTACAAAAGAAACATAATTCTCCGGATAAAAAACTTCCAGATTTTCGGGTATCTCTTTAATTTGAATACATTTACAATTTGCACATTCTACATATTCAAACTTTTCTTCTGTTCCGAACAACATTTCTTTAACAAAAAAAGAAACATTATTTTCATGGTTTTTACAAATTCTGCATGTAAATTTGTTTTCTTTCATAAATAAAAAATTTCTCCCCAAAATTAAATTGTTATTATTTGTTATTCATCAATTTTAATAATACTTTTCCGGATTTAATAAAGTTTTTATAGTAAAATCTACGCTTATATATATTTGTGTTATAAATTGAATTTGTTGAAATATCCTCATTGTGTAATATTTGTATAGATGGGAAATAAAGCATTTTTAATTTATCACGCTGAGCTATAAAATATAAAATAGCTTCTTCGGAATACATAAATGTATCAGGATTTAAACCTTCATATAGTTTTATGTATAGAGGAGAAAATATTAAAGCACTTCCATGTAGTTTTACATTTTCTTGCTCTTGTTTCCAATCTATTTTTATTTCTGTTTCAATATGTACAATACTTTTCTTTATAAATTTCTTTTTAATATTTTCAACGATTTTATCTATATAGAAATAATTAAGTATTAACAATACATAATAAAGTCTGAGATTTTTTTTAAGTACATCTTTATCTTGTAAGGTTAATTTCCTTGGATTTTGATGTTTATTATTTTTTGTTGAAACTATATCAGGTCCTAATATATGAAATTTGTTTTCTGCGAATTTTTCATATATTTTTTTAATAAAATCGGATTGCTTAATAAAAGTATCGTTATTTATTAATGCAATAAAGTCTGCTTTTAATTGATATTTTGCATAATTAAAGCCAATATTATTACCCTTAGCAAAACCTAAATTGGTATTATTAATAATAACGGTAATATTTGTTAAAGTCTTATATTTTTCTTGTAAAATTTCTCCTGTTTTGTTGGGAGAATTATTATCTACAATAACCAAAAAAATATTTTCTTCTTTTATGTTTTGTAAAATAGAGGAAATACAAACTTCAGTTTCTTCAATAGTATTATAATGTAGTATAACAAAAGCAAATTTGTATTTTTTAATTTTCGTTTCTATCATTACTTAACCGCAAATGTTGCTAAACTCGTTTCAATAAGCGAATTATAACTAATAGCCCAATTCCCGGTGCGTAGTGCTTTATAAAAAGCCAGCCATTCTTCATTATGTCCTTTATCGGAAATTTTTGAAGAAATATTTTTGATTTTACAATTATAACTTTTCAATTCTTTGTAATCATCCATTATTATTGATTTTCCATCAAAGTGTACTTCCATATATTCCTTTGAAAGTTTTTTTGAACCGATTGCAAAATATTGAATGTTAGCAATTGAACCGTCTTCATATTTTAGCAAAATATTTTTGTTATCGGAACTTTGATACATTTTATTTGACGGTGTAATTTCTTCAAAAGAAATGGATGAAATTTTTGCATCTGCCAAAAAGCCTATTAAATCTATTATATGGCAAGCTTCTCCAATTATACGTCCACCCTCAATGTGTGTCCAGTGGTCTTCAGGGAGAAAACCTGCATTCATTCTATAGTTAATTATTAAAGGATTAATTCTGTTTTGAGTATGAAGTTTTATTTCTTGTATGTATTTACTAAATCGCCTGTTGTATCCTACAAATAAAATAGGTTTTTTACTTGTAGCTTTCGAATAAAAATTAATAATTTGATTTAATTCTTCTTCATTTGTAGATAAAGGTTTTTCGACAAAAACATTTTTACCTGCTTTTAATGCATCTATTACTAAAGATGCGTGGCTATTATGTCTTGTACAAATTAAAATTGTGTTTATATCTTTATCATTTAATACTTCACTATAGTTTGTTGTTACATAAGCTGCTTCATAATTTTCAGCAATGTTTTTGGCTTTGAATCCGGTTTTATTAACTACGGCTTTTAATTTAAATTTGTCTTTTAAAGAACTAATTATCGGGAGGTGCATAGATTTTGCAAAATTACCGGTTCCTACAAGCGCAATGTTGAATTTATTTTTTTCAACTGCCTCTGAGATAATAATTTTATTTTCAAATTTTTCTTCATGTTTTGGATAATCTAAAATTATCATTAATGAGTTAGGCGAATTTGCTTTTAGAAAAGCTTCATCAACTTTTTTAATCTCAAAATGGTGGGAAATCATTTTTTCAACATCAATCTCTTTTTGTGATATAAGTCTGATATATTCACTCATATTACGATTTTCTGTCCAGCGTACATAAGCATAAGGATAATCTTTTCCTTCTTCTTCGTAGTTGCTATCATAGCGTCCTGGTCCGTAAGATGTTGAAATTAGAAAATCTAATTCTTTAGAATAAATATCTTCTCTATTTATCAACATACCGGAAACCCCTATTAAAACTACCTTTCCTTTACGTTTACACATTTTAAATGAATCTGAAAGAGGTTTGCTATCTGAAGTTGCCGCTGTAAATAAAACAGCATCAGCTCCAAAACCTCCGCTCCAGTTAATTATTTGTAAAACAAAATCATTAGCTCCATTAAGTATTAGTTCAGCTCCATAATGTTTTGCAAGTTCCAATCGTTTTTCATCTAAGTCAATAGCTGCAACTCTTACACCCGATTTTTTTAACAATTGAATTGTTAATAATCCCAATACACCGGTACCAAAAACAACAACCATTTCACCAAGTTTTAAATCTGCACGCCTTACCCCCTGCATTGCTATTGCACCTAAAGCAACTGTAGCGGCATCTGAATAGTTTATTTCATCAGGTATTTTTACAATAAGATTTCTCGGTACTTCAACAATTTCTGCATGAAAAGCATTTTTTGCTCCGGCAGCAGCAACTCTATCACCAACTTTAATATCGCTAATATTTCTTCCTACTTCTAAAACTTTTCCGCTGAGAGAATATCCTGTTGAGGTACCTGTGTTTAATTCTCTATTTACAAAATCAATCGCATTTTTTATACCGTCACTTTTAATTTTATTAACAACTTTTATTACTTTTTCAGGTTTTTCTTTTGCTTTTTGGTAAAGTGATTTTTTACTGGCAGATAAACTTTTTAGTTCGGTACCGGAAGATATACAACTTTTATGAACTTCAATTAATATTGTGTTACCCGAAACTTTTGGAACCGGAACTTTTTCAGAAAGAACTTTTCCTTTTTTTATTATTGCTTGCAACATGTAATTTATCCGTTATTTTTTTCTATCAATTTTTTTATAAAGATTAATAAGATTCTCACTTGTTTGTTCCCAATTATATTTGGTCTTAACAGCTTCTATGCCATTTTCGCCCATTTCTATTAGGCTTTGGGGATTTTTATATAGTTCTAAAAATTTTTCGGCAAAATCTTTTTCGTTGTTAGATCTATAGATTAAACCGGCTTTTGCATCTTTTATGATTCTTTCTATAGGATTACAATTAGAAGCTAGAACAGGTTTGCCGAGTATCATATAGTGAAATAGTTTGTGGGGAATTGTATTATCCGTATGAACAGTTTTTAAATGAGGAATTAAACAAACATCGGCAGACTTAATATATTTAGGAAGAAACTTTGGTTTTTGAAATCCTTCAAAAGAAATATGTTTACTTACATTAAGTTTTTCTGCAATATTTTTTAAGTCTTGCTCATTTCTTCCTCTTCCCACCAAAATTAATTTAAAGTTAGGAATTTCTTCTATTATCTTTGGGATAGCTTTTACAACACTTTCTAATCCTCGATGTATGTCAAATCCGCCAATGTACAAAGCTGAAAACGCACTTTCCTTTTTTTCTATCGAACTGTTTTTGTTGGTTTCTAAAAAAGAATTACTATTAACATAATTGGCAACAACATTTATTTTATTTTTAGGAACACCGAGTTTAGCATAGCGTTCAACAGCTTCATCAATAACGGTTATAATGTGGTCATATTTTTTACACCATTCAATTTCCGATTTTTCCCACTTAGGAATTGAAATTAAAATATTACCGGGGAAAGTATTAGCGAACTTATAATATTTTAGTCCCTCTACGTAATTTTCGTGCAAATCTCCTACTAATTTAATTTCGGGAAATATTTTTTTAAGTTTAAGACCTACCGGTAAAAGAAATAAATCATGAATATGCAGAACATTAATATTATCGTTCTTAATTCTTTTCTTGAATAAATTTGTTAAATAAGTCGGATAAAAATTAAAGATTGTATTTGTTAACCCTCTTAATTTCCAGATGATTTTTTTTGAAACGGAAAATTTTACAATTGCAGCGCTATGAAAATTTTCTACACTATCTTTACCATTGTAACTAAAGGAATAGACAAAAACATTAAATCCGGCTTTAGTTAAAGCCATAACCTCGTTTTCAACACGCATATCGCCATAGAATTCTTTATCTAAAATCATTCCTATATTCACAGTTTACTCACCTTCATTATTTTCATTGTTTTTAAGTAAGCCATATTTCTTTGCTCTTTCTTCCCAGATGGTTCTTGCCAAATGCTGCATATCGTGGTTCTTATCAGATTCATCAATTATTTCAAGACCGAGCAGAGTTTCAATTACATCTTCCATTGTTATTAATCCGGCAACAGATCCGAATTCATCAACCACAAGAGCGATGTGTTCTTTTTTAGTAATAAACTCTTCAAGTAAAAAAGGTATTGGTGTTTCTCTATTTTTAATAATGATATTTCGCTTAATATCCTTTAATGTTAAATGATTTTCATTATCGGCAATTTTTTTTAATATTTCATCTTTAAGTACATAACCTGTTATGTTATCCGTACTGCCTTCATAAATAGGTATTCGCGAAAACAATAAATCTTTATTCTTATCATAAAATTCTTGAATGGAAGTATCGGAAGAGCCTAATTTTATTACGGTTCTCGGTGTCATAATATCTTTTGCCAAAACCTGCTTAAAATTAACTAAGTTTTTAATAAAGTTAAATTCCGTTTCATCAAAAACACCCGTTTTTCTTGCTGCTTCAGCCATTGCGGAGAACTCTGAACGACTCAATGCACTTCCATGAGAAGCTTTGCCTATAAGTTTAGTCGTTATCTGTAACAGCCAAAGAATACCTGTCCATTTTAAAGGAAACATCATAATTATCAGAGTTTTAGAAGTAAAATTAGCAAGTTGTTTCCAATAAGTTGCTCCGATAGTTTTAGGGATTATTTCGGATAAGATTAAAATTAACAATGTCATAATAGCAGAAACAATTCCGATCATATTATTTCCTGAACCAAATGCCTGCTCTGATTGAACTCCGACAAGTATTGCCCCAACCGTGTGAGCAATTGTATTTATTGTTAAAATAGTAATGAGCGGTTTATCAATATCTGCTTTCAACTTTTCGAGAGTAAACGCAAAAGATTTTTTTTCTTGTTTTTTTATGTTAAGAAAAGTTGGAGTTATACTAAGTAAAACTGCTTCCAAGATTGAACATAAAAATGAAAAAAAGATTGATACGGATGCATATATTATAAGTAAAAACATTTTTCTATTTATTTTCCTTTTTCTCTACTAAAGTAAAGAATGGTTCTTTACTGAAATTTATTTTTAAAGGTTGATATTCTTCGGATGTTAAAAGTAAAATGGAAATTTTTCTTTCAATTAACTTTTCCGTTTTTTTTCTAACACGTTCTATTTCATTAAAGTTTAATTTACTGCCAACAATTACAAGTTCAATTAATCCGCTATCGTTTCCTACGGCGTAATCTCCTCTAATAAAAGCTTTTTCCACAATTCCTACTTTTTGTATTATGTTAGAAATTACTTTATCAATACCTGTGGATTTTAACACAATGTTTCTAAGTTCGTTAAATAAAGGATGTTTTGTGTTTGCTGTGTAAACTTTATTACGTCCTTCAAATTCCGAAATTAAAATTTTCGCTTCGGATAATTTATTTAGTTCAACTCTTATTCCGTTGGATGATTCATTAAACTCATTGCTGAGTTGCCGCAAGTATCCTTTTGTTTTCGGATTAAGAAAGAATCTTAATAGAAGTTTTATTTTTGTCTCTGATGTAATTATTGACTTTAGCATATTTCGAGTAATTTTATTACTCGAAATATAAAAAATATTTTGTTTTTAACGAAATTGACTAATTTATAATTGGATATATTGTAGTTATCTTTAAAGTGAATTTGGTTTATCTTTCTACTCTTCCCGATAAATTTCCTTCAATTAGTTTTTCTACTTCTTCTATTGTTACTAAGTTAAAATCGCCCGGAATTGTTTGTTTAAGGCAAGAAGCTCCTACGGCAAACAAATTTTACCCAAAACAGTTGGTCGGCTTGCTCCGGTTGTTCTTGGTATGTTTGCAGGATTACCGGAAATAGTTTCGTTGGCAAGCACGGCAAAACAGATAGCTTCTTTTGCATCGGAAGAAACACCAATATCGTCAATAATTTTAATATCTACATTTTTTCCAAATTCTGTTCTTAGGCATTCATATAGAAACTTATTTTTTGCTCCGCCGCCGCTTATTATAAGTTCATTAATTTCTGTTTCATCTTTTACAAATAGTTTATAATTTCTATAAATTCCGTATGCAGTAAATTTTGTAACCGTGTAAAGCCAATCTTCTTTTTTTATATCGCTGAATTTGTTTTGCAAAGGAGCAATAAAATTTTCGCCGTAATATTCTCTTCCTGTTGATTTTGGAGGTTTTGTATCAATATAATTATCTTGTAATTTTAGAGCCTCATAAAGTTCGGAGTTTAATTTCCCGGAACGGGCAATATTTCCACCTTTGTCAAATTCTTTGTTGAACAGTTTTTTGGTTAGTGTATCAATCATCATATTTCCGGGTCCAGTATCGAAAGCAAGAACATCTTTCATTCCTTTTTCTTTATTAAGAATTGTAAAATTTGAAATTCCTCCAATGTTTAGCAATGCTCTATTTTTGTGATGAGAGTGGAACATAATGTAATCAAAATAAGGAACAAGCGGAGCACCTTCGCCTCCAAGTGCAATATCACCAGTTCTAAAATCACCGACAGTTACAATTCCGCTTAGCTTCGCTAATACTGCCGGATCTCCAATTTGTAAAGTAGATGCGATTGAGTAATTAAAATATTCAGTTGGTTTTGGCAAATGCTGAATTGTTTGTCCGTGGCTCCCGATTAAATCAATTTTTTCCATATCAAAATTTATATCTTTGCACAAAGTTTTAACCGCCTCAAAATAAATTTCCGGAAGTAAAAAATTTAATTGTGAAATATCTTCAACATTACTTGTTTCTTTAACTGAATTTTTAAGCACGCAACTTTTTAAGTCCTTGGGGAATGGATATTCAAGAAACCCAATCAAATTTAATTTTGTAAAAGTTCCGCTTCCTTCAATATTTACGAGGGCAACATCCACGCCATCGAGTGATGTTCCGGACATTAATCCGATTACATTTTTGCTTTCTTTGTTCGAAATTTCAAAAAGATTTTTCATTTTTTCTTAGACAATAATTAAACATATTTTAGAATATAAGGTAAAAAATTTTTTGCTGAAAATGAATAGGAATAATCCTGATGAAGCAAAAACAAATATTGTAAGTTTACAAAAATTGATTTTACTTGTACAACAATTTTTCGTAATATTTTGAAGTTCCCGTGTCTAAAATTTCCCAAATAATTTTTTCAACAGCAGGACCAACTCCCTTAATTTGTTTTAGTTTTCCTCTTTGAGTAGATAAAGATTCAACAAGCTGCGAAATGGAATATGCAGCAAAACCAAAATTAGACTTATATCCTTTAAGTTTTAACAAGTAATCTATTTGATCTAATATAACCGAAACAAAATCGTTTTCAGCTAAAACATTCTTAAAGATATAAGAAGGGATTCGCTTTGCAACTTTCAGTTTTTTGGTAACGGAATCAAAAGTAAAATTAAGCGTTTGATAATATTCTTTTGTAGAGTTTCCCCATTTATTGTAAGGATAAATATTATTGTACTCTAATTCCAATTGAGGATAATGTCTTTTAATAACATTCATAAAATAATCTTTTTGTTTACCTTCTTTTAACGTCATACCGCTGAAAATAACAAAATCAATTCCCGCTTCTTTACCTTGTTTTATCGATTCATAAATTTTTTCGGGTGTGTCTGTAACAAAAGGAATTACGGGCATTAAAAACATTCCGCAATTAAATCCTTCAGACTTAAACTTTTTAATTACTTCTAATCTTTGAGAGGGGGGTGTTGTTCCCGGTTCAAAAATTTTTGCAATTTTATCATCAGCCGTAGAAAAACTGAAACTGATTATCACTTTGTTCTGTTTATTGATTTTTTTCAGCAAATCAATGTCTCTTTCAACGAGTGATGATTTTGTTAAAATGTGAACGGGAAAATTAAATTCATAAAGCACTTCCAAAGCTCTACGTGTTAACTTATATTTTTTCTCTAATGGTTCGTAACTATCGCCAACGCCTCCGCAAGGCATAATAAAACTACGTCTTAATTTCTTTCTTCTACGTTTTGGGTCTAACTCTTTTCGTAAAACTTCTACTGCATTTATTTTAACGGTTATATCCTTACTGAAATCACCTTTGGTGTAATAATTTTCGGCTCTACCATCGCAATAAGCACAATCGTGAGTACAGCCTCTGTAAAAGTTCATTCCGTAGCTTGTTATAAACCATGAATTAACCCTCTTATACTTTCTTAATATTGATTTTGCTTCTGTTTCTAACGCAGACATAGTCTTATGATTGTTTATAAACTGATGTTCTAAATTATGCAATCAAAAACTAACAAAAAATAAATTATTATGAATCATTTACTTGAAGCACAAACATCAATGTTTTGTTCATTGTAAAGTACTTAGGGTTAAACAATCAGATGGAAAAATTATAATTCGAACGATTCTTTGAGCAAGAAAAAGGAAGTGGGTTTAACTTGTTTGTTTTTTCTTATGGCGTTGTGCAATGGTTACTGTTGTTGGGTGTAGTATCTTCTATATCGTTCTGATTTTTTTCACTTTTTCTTTGATTTTCCCTCCAGATTGTCTCCACTTTTTCAGCAGAAATAATAGAATCTTCTATCGTTTTTATTAGCTTGTCTTTTAATGTTTGTTTAACTCTTATATATGTTGGAGCTATCCATTTAATACACTCTCAGACAATAATGACTCAGTCCGAATTTCAAAGTATTCATTCTTGTTAACGAACAAATAAAGTGGTGTATGTTGTTCAAATGTTTCATATTAGCTGTCAAAAGTTATGATTTTAAAGTCATCTCTTTCTTTTTTATTCATCTGTTTATCTTATTACATTACTATCCAACATTAGTATATTCACTAATATTCAAAAAAATGTAAAAAGTAGTTGTTTTTTCTCAATTATTACGCTGCTGTCTAAAATAAATAATAGTTATTGCAAAATAGCTCAAATTGGATATGTACAACATTAATAAAAACTATAGCTATCAAATAATTGAAGATTAAGTTAATCTTGATTAATTTTACAGATTAAAACAAAAGAGAGTTAAAATGAAACAATTCTTCAAATTTATGTTTGCTTCCATTTTTGGGTTTTTCATTTCTATATTTTTAATTTCAGTACTGTTCTTTTTTATGATATTCGGTATAGCATCATCATTGCAAACGGAAGAAACTGTAGAAATATCTAAAAATAGTATTTTAAGTTTAAACTTTAATTACGAAATACCTGAAAGGACATCTCAATTACTTTATTTTGAATTCACCAAAGTTCCTTCAATCAAAAAAACATTAGGACTTAATGATATAAAAAAAATTATTGAGCATGCAAAAACAGACGAAAAAATAAAAGGAGTTTTCCTCAATTTAGATAATTATAATGCTGGTAATATCACAGTAACAAACATAATAAGAAATTCTTTAGAAGACTTTAAGAATTCAGGTAAATTTATTATTGCTCACGGAAATTCAATAACGGAACAAGCATTCTATCTTGGTTCTATTGCAGACAGCATTTTCTTAACACCGACAGGCGGTTTAGAATTCGATGGTTTTAATTTATCAGGAATGTTTGTAAAAAAAATGTTGAACAAGTTGGATATTGAACCACAAATTTTTAAGTACGGTAAATTTAAAGGTGCTACGGAAATATTCAGTCAAGAGAAATTTAGCGAAGCCAACCGTAAGCAAAGTGAGGAATATCTCAATTCCATTTATGATAACTTCCTGACCGCAATTTCAAAATCAATTAATAAAGATAAAGATGAGCTAAAAAATATTGCTTCGGATTTGAAAATTAATTCTGCAGAAGATGCAAAAAATTATCAATTTGTTGATGAACTTTTATACAGAGATAAAGTGGATACTATAATCTGTGATTTGTTAAATACAGATGATGAAATTAAGTATGTTACTGCAAATGAATATCTTAACTCGACTCAAGGAAGTAAGTTTTCAACAAGCAATAGAATTGCTATAATTTACGCTCTCGGAAACATTGTTGAAGGAAATGGAAACGAAACTACAATTGGGACTAAGAATATTATTCAAGCTATTCGCAAAGCTAAAAATAACAGTAGAGTTAAAGCCATTGTTATGCGTGTAAATTCTCCCGGCGGATCAGCATTAACTTCCGATATGATTTGGCGTGAAATTAAACTCGTATCCGAAGAGAAACCATTTATTGTGTCCATGGGTCCTGTAGCTGCTTCGGGCGGATATTATATTTCTTGTTCAGCCGATAAAATTGTTGCGGAACCAACTACACTCACCGGCTCAATCGGAGTATTTGGAATAATTCCGAATTTTGAAAAATTTATGAGCAACAAACTTGGTGTAACTTTCGATTATATTAAAACAAACAAAAATGCCGGCATTTATGAAGTTACGGCACCATTAAATCCGACACAAAAAAATTACATACAAACACAAGTGAATAATACTTATAAAGATTTTGTTGCTCGTGTTGCTGAAGGAAGGAATATGAGTTTTGCTCAAGTTGATGAATTTGCACAGGGAAGAATTTGGAGCGGAATTGATGCAAAAGAAATTGGACTTGTTGATACCCTAGGCGGAATTGATTTGGCTTTAAACATTGCTGCCAAAAAAGCAAATATCAAAAATTATAGAATTATTGAATATCCGAAACAAAAAGAGCCTTTTGAAAAAATTCTGGAAATGTTTGCAACTAAAGTTAAAGTTTCATTTTCTGATTTTACGAATGATAGAACTTATAAAAAATTAAAAACTATTGAAGAAGTTTTACAATATACCGGTATTCAGGCAAGGTTACCGATTGAATATAAAATTAATTAACCGCATAGTCTTAAATTATTTGTAACATAAAAAAAGATAGTAGAATCAATAAATATTTAAAAAAGTTATTTTATTTTTTCTGAATGAAGTTTACTATTTTAACTTCAACTAATTTAAATTTATATTATTGAAGTACATAAAAAATATAATCAATATGGAGTTATCAATCGTAATGGTTATATTTACATATTCTTACATTAAACTTTTAGAACTATTATGAATAATAATTTTACAGCAACTAACCCAACATTCGAATTCCACGTAGCACGCCAAATTAGAGAGAAATATGATTTAGATAAATCTTTCTTTTCAATTTCAGGGAATGTAATTTTTGCTAATTTTTATCAAGTAAGATTATTTACTCAAAAGGTAAATGATAAAAGGAATGTGAAAAATCATGTTTCACCCGGAGAGTTAAACGGAGCCGGACTAATTCACGAAATTTATCATCTTGCAATCAGTAATTATGTAAGAAAATTGTTCCCGAATGCTTTTCGTTCAGCGTTAGAAAAATTAAATATTCAAATTGGCGATAATAATTTTGATAACCTACTTTTGGAGTTTATAAAAACATTTCCACCCAAAAAAGTTTTTAATAAAGAATTAAGTGTAAAACAATATCTCAAAGATTCAACAAACTCTATCCCAAACAAAGAAATCTTGATTGAAGAATTGATACTTCTTTATATTGATAATCAAAATCCTGCTTTCAAAAAAATAAAAGAATTTTTTGATGAAAATTATCTGCAAGATAAAAAAACATATAAAACCGCTATAACTTCTTTGAAAAATTTCTTTAAGCAAGATGAACTTAAAATTGGAATTAATAACTCTGACTTATTCGATTTTTTGAGCAGTCCGTTTAAAAACCATTCTGATAGTATTTGGGATCAATTGGAATTTATTAAAAACCAATGGGGTGTTTTTATTGATGAAAGTTTTTTAAGAAAAATTAAAAGCAGCAAAGATCTCTTTATCGAAAGTATGAAATTCGATCCCGGATTTGGCGGAGGCGGTACTCCAACTATTGTCCCAAAATATAAAGGACAAAACATCAATGCAAGTCATCTTGTAATTGGTAAATCAGGTTACAAATATGCAGAAGATTCTGTTGCAGATTATGAAGCTTACAAACATTTTACTCCCGATGTAAACTGGATGCCCAATTTGGTCTTAATGGCAAAAAATATTTACGTTTGGTTAGATCAACTTTCAAAAAAGTATCAAAGACACATTAAAACATTAGATCAAATTCCGATTGAAGAACTTGAACTGTTAAAAGCAAGAAATATAAACGGACTTTGGCTGATTGGTGTTTGGGAACGAAGCAATGCTTCCAAACGAATAAAGCACATTATGGGAAACATAGATGCTGTTGCTTCGGCTTATTCTTTATACGATTATCAAATTGCAAATGACTTGGGCGGCGAACACGCTTATAATGTTTTTAACGAAAATGCTAAGAAAGCCGGAATACGATTAGCAAGCGATATGGTACCGAACCATACGGGAGTTTATTCAAAATGGATGCTTGAACATCCCGATTATTTTATACAGCTTGATTATTCTCCTTTCCCGAGTTATTCTTTTACGGGCGAAAACTTATCAGAACATCCTGATTTTGAAATCAGAATTGAAGACGGCTATTTCAGGCAAGATGATGCAGCAGTTGTGTTCCAAAAAATTGATAAAAGAAACGGCGAAGTAAAATATATTTACCACGGTAACGATGGAACTGATATGCCGTGGAACGATACGGCTCAACTTAATTTATTAAAGCATGAAGTAAGAGAAGCACTAATCCAAAAAATATTTGAAGTTGCACGTAAGTTTAGCGTTATCCGTTTTGATGCGGCAATGACACTCGCTAAAAAACACTTTGCACGTTTATGGTATCCGCAGCCCGGCAAAGGCGGAGATATTCCTTCGCGTGCCGATCATGCCTTAACTCGGCAGCAGTTTGATGAACTTTTCCCAAAAGAATTCTGGCGTGAAGTTGTTGATAGAATAAATCAAGAAATGCCCGAAACTCTTTTGCTTGCCGAAGCATTTTGGTTAATGGAAGGTTATTTTGTTAGAACTCTCGGAATGCACAGAGTTTATAATAGTGCATTTATGAATATGATGAAGAATGAAGAAAATGGAAAATATCGTGAACTTATAACAAACACTCTTGAGTTTGAACCGGAAATCTTGAAGCGATATGTAAACTTTATGAGTAATCCCGATGAAGAAACTGCTATTCAACAATTCGGGACTGATGATAAATATTTTGGTGTGCTGGTTTTAATGATTACCCTTCCTGGTCTGCCTATGTTTGCACATGGACAAATTGAAGGCTACACTGAAAAATACGGAATGGAGTATAAAAGAGCTTATTATGACGAACATCCTAATCAATGGCTTGTTGATAGACACGAAAAAGAAATATTTCCCATTTTGCAAAAACGGTATATTTTTTCAGAAGTTCATAAATATTGGATTTATGATTTTATTGCTGATAATAATGTAAATCAAAATGTATTTGTTTATTCCAACGAACATAACGGCGAAAAAGGATTAGTAATTTATAACAATAGTTTTAATCCAACATTGGGTTTCTTTAATTTTTCACGACAAAAGTTAAGCGATAATTCTTCCGGTGAAAATAACTTGAGCAATACAAAAATTTCAGATAGTTTAGAAATTAAGAATAGTGATTTTCATTTCTATTTGCTCCGAGATGTAACAACCGGCTTAGAGTATCTCTACAACGGAACTGAACTCTGTAACAACGGAATGTTCTTGAATCTAAACGGTTACGAGTACCGTGTAATTCTTTATTTCGAAGAACTGTACGATCCAACCGGCGAAACTTATAAGTTTTATAAAGAAAATTTTGGTCAAGGAAGATACAATGTAAAACGAGAAATTGAATTAAGAAAACATTCCCAAACGCACAGAAATTTTGAAGAACTTTTTTCCGAAGACAATTTAGGACTTTACTTTGATTTACTTACAGCTAACAGAAAAAATAAAAAGAAAGAAGAAGAACTAACTGAAGTATTACAGAATTCTTTTGAAAAACTCCTTAATGTAATTTCAGAAAAAAGAGTAATTGATAAAAGTACAAAGACACTTGCTGAATCATTTACAGATTCACTCCTTAAAGAATTGAGTTTTTTAAGAAACAACAAAGCTGAAATAAAAAGGGAAAAAGTTAAAAACAAAAAACTTATTTCTTTTATTGATGATAAAAACAAAGAAAAATGGGTGCTGATTTTAATCGTAAAAACCATTCTAACACTAAATGATATATTCTGCAAAAAAGAGAATGAAGATTATTTCATAGCAGATTTATTATTAGAATATCCTATCAAAAATATTTTAAGCAGATATTCGAATAACGATGTGAATATAAATTTCTTAATTCGTTTAATAAATCCGCTTATTTCTTTTGAAGAGAAATTGGAAAAACAGAAAAAAATCCCTAATGAATTTTTAAGATTAAGAAGTGCTGAAAAATTATTTACAAACATAAAAATTCATAACAAAACTTTTATACACAACTTCTTGAATGATAGTAATATCTCTGCATTTTTAGCATTAAATTCTTACGAAGACAAAATTTATTTCAGGCAAGAATCATTTTACAATTTAACCGAGTTCTTTGGATTGTATTATTTGCTGAATTACAGAAAAGTTTTAGATAAAAATATTAAAACTGAAAATAGTAAAATTAAAGAATCAGTACGAATGATTAAAAAATTAAGTCTGGTAGAAAATTATCTTAAAAAAGAAGCTGATAATTCAGGATATATTTATTCAAATTTATTGGAAAATATCGGCATAAAAATTAAGAGCACCTAATTTGAGATTGTACGGGAGAGTTTGATAAACTTCTCAGTAGATTGCTTCATTTCATTCGCAATGATGCTTGATAATAAAAAAGAACATGTCTTTGCGAATGTAGCGAAGCAATTTCATCATAGCATCTTAATTTTAATAAAAATGATAGCAAGTTAAAAAAGATTACTTGCATCAAATCCGCCAAACCAAATGGGCAAGGAAAAACAATAAAGTTCTTTAGTTTTAACTGTTAATTGAAAAAACATAATCTGCCAACATATTAAAAACAACTTGATAACCTCTACTTGTCTTTTATTATTTTTATGGATATACTTACTAAAATAATAAAATCCTAAACCTAATCATTTATAGCTATACCGTTAATTCCCAAATGTAATAGAAAACATGCAGAGGAATAATTAATATATGATAAAAGAATACTCAGATAAAGATTTTTGGAAAAACTATATGATAAATTGGTTCGGTTACGAATTGATTGAGAAATGGGAAGAATATGTTGAGGTAAAACTAATTGATTCCGTTCAAGGTAAAATTAATATTGAGATTTATAAAAATATTGATATAGAAAAACCAACGATTGTTTTTTCTCATGGAATCGCCGGATATGCAAGAGTGTTATTGCCCTTTTTGATTCCGTTGTTTGAAAAAGGATATAATATTATTGCTCCAGATTTAGAGGGATTCGGATATAATAACAGATTAAAGGGCGATTTTACGTGGAATATTCATTTGGAAAATCTAAAAGACACTATTGACTTTGCAAGAACAATCTTTAAAGGCAAAATATTTTTAGGCGGTGCCAGTATGGGAGGTCCATTAGCTTATGCAACAGATGTGAGATATAATTGTGCTGATGGATTAATTTGTTGGTGTTTATGGGATTTTGCTGATAGAGAGTTTATGAATAAAGAAACAACCACAAAACGATTTACTTATCCAATGATGCCGGTTCTTAAATTTTCATCACGGTTATTTGGTAAATTACGATTAAAGACTTATTCTTTTATTTCATATGATACCTTAACAGATCGCAGTCAATTTAATAACTTACTAAAAACTGATCCTCAGGCGGGAACTTTAATTAGCTTAAGAGGCGTACTGAGTTTACTTACTCAATCAAAGCCTGATAAGAATCATAATGAATATAAGAAGCCTGTATTAGTGTGTCAACCTGAACAAGATAAAATGATACCGAGTTATTACACAAAGAAAACATTTAAAGAAATTAAATCCGATAAAAAGCAATATTGCAGTTTTGAGGGAGCTCATTTCCCAATAGATAAAAAAAATTATGAAAAATGGGCTGATTGTGTTGATAGATTTATCAAAGAAAATGAAAAATAAAACAATAAATAATATGACAAACGATAAGAAATTTTGGGATGACAAAGCAAAAAGGTACAATAAAATTCTTAAGGTTCTCAATACTCAAAAACCATATCGACTTATGTATGAATTTATCAAAGACGCTTTAACCAATGATATGTATGTTTTGGAAGTGGGAACGGGAACGGGACTTGTCGCCAGGGAAATTGCCGACCAAGTACAAAAAGTTGAAGCTACTGATTTTTCCGAAGAGATGATAGCAAGAGCTAAAAATATTGGGCATGCTTCAAATATTAAATTTTCGCGTGCCAATATTTTTGATTTACCTTTTTCAGACAATCAATTTGATGTAGTTATAGCTGCTAATATTTTACATATTATCCTTGAACCCGAAAAAGCAATGCAAGAAATTAGACGAGTATTAAAATACAAAGGATTATTAATTGCTCCGACTTTTTTATGGAAAGAATTATCCTTACTGGGGGAAATTCAGAAATTTTTTATGATGAAAAAACATTTTCCGCTAAAAACCGAATGGAATGAAACAACGTACAGCAATTTTATCAACAATAACGGATTTGTAATTACAAAATTCAAAAAAATAAAAACAAGTTTTACAATAGCCTGTGTTGAAGCGAAATTAAAAGGTTAAAAGAAAACTAGTAGGAATGCAATAACTCTCTTTGCTAAATACAATAAGAATTACCAAAAAGAAAAGTAGAGTTCTTCAACTTTAACTCCTCATCAAGGGAAAACTTATTCTGCCAAACTGTTAAAAAGAATTTGGTATTGTTCTACTTGTCTTTTATTATTTTTATGAATATTTTCACAAAAAAATAAAATTACGATATTTACAAAATGGAAATAAAAACAAATATAAGGCTTGGAGATAGCAAGGAAGTACTTTTTATTTAATTTTTAATTAAGCACAAATAATTCCGATTTTTATGACCAATTAAATCTTAATCAATCGATCATAAAAATCTTTATTCAATTTTACAATAAACTTTCTAACTCTTCTTTAAGTTCAGGGTTAGAAGGTCTTTTAGCATTTGCATCAATTATCTTACCTTCCTTATCTAATAAAATAAATCTCGGAATACCGGTTACTTGGTATCTTTATTTCTTAATTCTTCTTCTAATTTTTTTAAGTAGGGTAGTTCTGCTTGACAAGGTCCGCACCAAGTAGCCCAAATGTCAATATAAACAATTTTGTCTCTTAAGTCTTCAAGCGAAACAGTTTTACCATTAATATCCTTAAAACTAAAAGTTGGCGAAGCAGCTCCTTTGGAAAGTTTTTTAAGTTTTAGATATTTTTCTTCTATTTCTTTTTTATGCGATTCATCGGTAAGCATTGAAATAATTTTATTATAAACCCCATCAATATCTTTAGCAGAAGTTAAATACATCAATCCGTATTGGGAGGCTATTTTTTCTTTTATCTTTTGATTATCTAATACACTATCTGCAATATTAAGATATCTCAATACTATATCTTTAATATTGTTGTTTTCATTTTCAGATAAATAATTAAGATATATTTCAATATAATATATATATAAAGGATTATCTAACAACTTTTCATTTGATAAATCTACTTTTTCAAATATTTTAGGAAAATTGTCAGAAACTTTAAAGTCACGATCATTCGTAACAAAT